>Ga0209665_1000211_pt1 | contig 53815 bp, 66 predicted proteins | sample SaaInlV_200m_DNA_2_FD_184675 | JGI IMG/M metagenome (GOLD analysis project Ga0209665, IMG submission 184675) | Marine microbial communities from expanding oxygen minimum zones in the Saanich Inlet - Saanich Inlet SI074_LV_135m_DNA (SPAdes) (version 2) | ecosystem: Environmental > Aquatic >... | reverse complement strand
GGCAGAATAATTGTTGCAGACAATACAGATGATAGAATAGAAATATTTGATTCTTCAGGTAACCATCTGACATTTGTTGGTTCTTCTGGTTCAGGTGATGGACAATTTTCTAATCCTGTTAGCGTAAATGTAGACTCTAATGACAGGATAATTGTTGCAGATGCAGCAAACCGAGATGTTCAAATCTTTGATTCTTCAGGTAATTTTCTAACAACGTTTGGTACAGCAGGTACTGGGGATGGGCAATTTACTAGTCCTTCAGGGTTAACAGTGGATTCCAATGATAGAATAATTGTTGCAGATCTTGTTAACAATAATGTCCAAGTATTTTCTATCTCTGATTCCTCTAAAGGTGAGTCAAGCGGGGGTGGGAATTCAGAAAAACACAAAACAGCACCAACATCAGGTAGGGATTGGAAAACAAATAACCTCATTGTAAAAGACGGCATTAGTGTAGATGGTAAATCATTTAACATAATAGATAATTGGCGGACACCATTTGAACAAATACAAATCAGTACAAACTCAACGCATACATTCACAGCAAAAACATTTGCTCAAAATGGTGGATTGATGGTACAAGAATTTGCATTTGGAATACCACGAATCGGTGAATATCAAAATGCAGAAACATTGATAGAGATTCATTACGACTACGATAAATCAATAAAAGATATGGTAGTGGTACAAGATACAGAAGTAATCAGGATATCATCAATTAATGCAACTACTGCACAAGTTTCTTGTGATGGCGATTCAACAATGTGTTATCAAACATCAATATCCATGGTTTTCAATGAACCATTAAAAGACAAAGTGTATGCAATCAAAGCATTTGATATGTCCAGACGTTCAATGATGCCGCATTATTTCAATGACGGGGTAAACATTGTAGGTGAAATGATGAATCCATTGCCAATTAAGGCGATTCCAGGAACGATAAAAGATGAAGGATTGGTAACAATCACTCAAGTTGAAAAATATAGTAATTTGTGGATAGCAAAAGACGGGAGAATCTTTGAGATGTATGGTGAATCTGAATCATTTAGGTTAACAAATCTAGAAACAAAGAGAGTCATCGATACTGGTCACATAAAAAGTAAAACTCATAGCGCATGGAATATGTTGATTAAACACCAAAATGAGATAGCATTAAAATATTTTGATTCATCAAAAATCCAAACTTCAGATAAAGGATTTATCGTATCTACATTAGATGACAATGAGATTGATCATAGAACAGAAACATTACAAAAGTTGAATTGGGATTAGTTGTTTAAAATATCATTTAGAACTTTAAAATAATTTATAAAAATTTACCAATCAAATTATCGTTTAAAACTTTAGTATAATTTATAAAAAAATAGATTAAGTTTATGGTTTCTCTAAAATTTCAAAGGGTGTAGATGCTATCTCTTCTCAGTTATATTTCAAAATTACTTAATGAATTCCAATCTTTGAATCTTCTGTAATGTGAAATAGTGTGTGAATATTTCCTTTCTTTGAAGCAAACGTAACTATAACTTCTTCAGACTCATTTGGATTCACGATTATTATGTCAACATTATGTCCTCTAGAGTAATCTGCTACGAGTCCATTAATTGTAATTGCTTGAGAATCATATTTTGATGAGACATATTATGCAGTGTATAGTCAAAATTCATGCCTACAGCACATGTATTTCATTTTAGTATTGTTCACGATTTAATGATCTTTGGTGTTTGAATTTATTATAAAATAAAAATGCTGCAATGCTAGTTCCAACAAATGGAGCAGTCCAATATAGCCAAAGACTCTCAAAAGTGCCAGATAATAAAGCAGGAGCCAATGCACGGGCAGGATTCATCGAAGCCCCAGAAATAAAAGCCAAAAACAAGATATCCAATCCAACTATTCCTCCAATAGCAACACCACTGAATCCTCTCAAACCTTTTGTATACACAACATAAAAAATCACCCCCATCAACAGTGCAGAAGCTAAAACTTCAACAGGGAAAATTAAAAGCATTGAAAAATCAAGATTAGGAGTATTTGTACCAAGATTTACTTTGTCTCCAATGAATGTCAAAACAAAAAGAGATCCAAGTATTGCACCAATTATTTCTGCTACAAAATAATATACAACTTGAATTTTAGATATGTGTCCAGTGATATAGTATCCTATTGTTACTGCAGGATTGAAATGTGCAAGAGATATTTTTCCAAAAGAATAGACACCAATTAAGAGTGCAATAAATGGGGCTACAGCTGCAAATGGGATTCCTAATTTGCCATCAAAGACTTCAGCATCATAAACTATCGAACCAGTTGCAAAGACGACCAGAATAAATGTTCCAATTAGTTCAACTGTAAAAATCTGTAAATTTGAATAAACCATCATCTATTTCCATCTAGAGATTTAAGAAGATTCATCACTTCAAATTTTATTTCATCACGAATAATTCTTACATCATCAAGAGACTTATTTTTAGGATCAGAAATATTCCAATCAATAACATCCTTAACAAACAAAGAAGGACATGATTCTTTATCCATACACCCCATGTCTACAGTTTTGAAAGAATCATCAATCATAGAATTAGATAATAGTTTGGGTTGTTGATTTGCCATATCAATACCAATTTCTTTCATTACCTGAATGACAATTGAATTGAGTTGAGAGGACGGTGTCGTACCAGCACTAGAAACGTTGAAATGATTTGGAGCAAATTTTCTAAAAAAAGCCTCAGCCATTTGGCTTCTACCTGCATTTTCTACGCACACAAAGAGGATATTTTCAGACATTCTTCATTATCACATAAATACCAGTTTATATAAATTTGAATTGATATGAACGGTGTCAGTCTCTTAAAATGTATTTGTGATGAAACACGTTTTGAAATTTTAGAATTATTACAGAAAAATAAAGAATTATGTGTAAATGATTTTGTAGAAAAACTAGAGAAAGATCAACCACTAGTATCACACCATCTAAAGACACTAAAAAAATGTGGAATAGTCAAATCAAGAGACGAAGGTAAAAAAGCAATGTATACAATTTCAAACAATCAACTATCTGAATTAATTTCAATTGTCACTAAAACAAGCAAAAAAATTCCAGTTTTATGTTCAGATGACAAGTGCTGTTAGAATTTTTCAGTTCTTACTACGCCAACATCACTAACATAGAGAACAATTGCAAAGTTTGCAAATAAAGTTCTAGAAATTTCCTCTACAACATCTTGCAATTTTTCTTCACGTATAATAACTTCAACTTTGACATTTTTTTCAGTTTTTAGTCCTTGTCCACGAATTCCACGTGCACCATTTCCATCTACTTCATAGGTTGTATATCCAGTAATTTCATGATTGTTTAAAATTTCAATAATATTTTTTTGAGCAAGAATTTCACAAGTAATAGTTAGTAATTTTACGGTGTAAAGTTTCATATCCAATCCTTTAAGAGATAATTGAATAAGTCTATCGATCCATCTCCACTATGAACAATTGTCGAGATAGCAAACATGATAGGAAGTAAGACTATGATATTGTAAGGGAATGTAATTCCTAAAGCAGATGTGATGTAAAGACTTGGTTTTGCCTGTGGAATTGAATGACGTAACACTGCAGGTGCTGCAATAAATGAAGCACTAGCTAATAGTAATCCAAACATTACGGCCCCACCTAGGCTCAATCCCATAGCAGTTGCCACCAATACACCAATTATTCCATTGAATGTCGGCATGATTATTGCAAATGCAGTAAGGAAAATTCCTACCTTTTTGATATCATCTAATCTTTGACCAGCAATTATTCCCATTTCAATCATAAAAATTACAATAGCACCAGTAAACATTTCATCAAAAACAATTCTAATTGAGCTAAATCCATCTTCACCAATAATATAACCAATAACTATACTTCCTAAGAGAATTACAATTGCCTTGCCAGTAATTGAATCATGTAATACTTGAGAAAGGTTTGTTTTAGTTTCTTGAATACCCATATCAAGATCTGAAGTGTCATCTTTAGTGACAGATTTTTTTTTCTGACGAATTTGTTTTGAAACTGCCATGTTTGTCAAAAATATCGCCATAATGAAAGCAACTGGCTCTAAAACAGCTAAAACGGCTGCAAGATATCCTTCAGAGGTTACCCCCTGATTCTTTAAGAAAGATAATCCAACTGAAAACGTTACAGCACCCACTGCACCATATGTAGATGCTAATGCATACGAATCAAAAATATTGAACTTGCCCAATCTTCGTAAAATTTGGTAGTGATTTAATGTAAATAATAAAGATAATCCAATTGCAACCAACATAGGAATCAACATGTTTTCAAATCCAGTATTTCTCATTTCTATTCCACCATGAAGACCAATTGCTGCAAGGAGATAGATTGGTAAAAATTCAGAAATTGCTTCAGGAATTTTTAAATCAGACTTTATTCGGGCTGCAATGATTCCAAACAAAAAGAATAGAATTATTGGAGTAAGCAGATTAGATGAAATTAATTGTAAAATATCCATTTGAATATCTCAAAAAAATTTTGCTGAAATAAAAACCAAGGCATTATTGGAAATCAAACAAAGAGATGGATTAGATATGTGAACCCAATTCCCATAGCTGCACTACCAGGAATAGTGATAATCCATGAAAATACAATTTGCCTACTAACTTTCCATCGAACTGCACGTTTCCTACGAGCTGCACCTGCACCCATGATTGTGCCTGTAATTGCGTGCGTGGTACTAGCAGGAATACCAAATACTGCAAATACTGCAAGCATCAACCCACCACTAGTTTCTGCTGCAAATCCCTGGTATGGTTTGAGTTTTGTAATTTTGACTCCAAGTGTTTTGATAACTTTGTATCCTCCAAAAAAAGTACCCAATCCCATGGCAGTTGCTGCAGCAAAGATTACCCATAATGGCATCTCAAGTTCAGGGATCATTCCTGCTGAAAACAGAATTAAAACAATAATACCCATTGTTTTTTGTCCATCGTTTGCCCCATGGGTTAATGCAAACCACGCAGATGAAACAATTTGTAATCTCCCAAAAGTTTTATTCACAGGTCCAGGTTTGTATTTTGCAAATATTGTAATTATCAAAGTAGTTACCAAAAGACCAATTATTATTCCACCAACCGGTGCAATCACAATTCCTGCAAAGACTTTGGTTAAGCCGCCATAAACTAATTTTTCAAATCCCAACCCCATAATACCTGCACCCATAATCCCTCCAACTAAAGAATGGCTGTTTGAAATTGGCAATCCAAAGTATGTACATAAAGTACTCCATCCAATTGCACCTGCCAATCCACCAATTATCATGTAAACAGTAATGTCATCAGGACTGACTATTCCTTTTGCAATAGTAGTTGCAACTGCAACACCAAAAACAAAAGGTCCAATGAAATTCATTATAGCAGACATAGCTACAGCATGAATTGGTTTTAGAACACGAGTTCCAATTACAGTGGCAACAGAATTTGCAGAATCATTAAATCCATTTACAAAATCAAAGATTAGTGCTACAATGATTGCACCTATTGCTATTTCTAACATTTAATCATCTCATGTGTATTTTAGAACGATATCTTCAATGACGTCTGCAACATCAACACATCTATCAGATGCAGTCTCCATTGTTTCGTAGATATCTTTTAGTTTAATAATTTTGATTGCATCTTCAGATTCAAAGAGTTCTTTGATAGCTTCTCGATACAAATCATCAACAGTGTGCTCTATATCACCAGTATTTCTACAATGTTGAATCATATCTTTAGGGTTTTTGATACGCTGTAATTTTGAAATCATGTATTGTACTTCTTTTGTAGCTTTGACTAGTTCATTAGCCATCTCTACAGTGTATGGTGGAGGACTAGTAATTTTGTAGCTGTAAACACGTGCAGCAATTCCATCCATGAAATCAATTACATCATCAATTTTTGATGCAATTCTCTGCATATCTTCACGATCCAGAGGAGTGATGAACGTCTTGTTTAGTTCAGAAAAGATATCACGTGTTAAGACATCAGCCTCAGTTTCAAGCTGATGGATTTTTTTTGCCTGTTCAGTATTAGTAAGATCATCAAACAAAACCACCACGGCTTCAGAAGTTTCAACTGCTTTTTTTGCTAAATTATCTAGAATTGTTAATAGTTCTTTTTCATTGGATTTTAACCAAGATAGCCATTGTACCATGATTCATTGAATGCATTTTGTAATATAGTCCTAGCCAACATACAATCTATTGTTCTATATAGCAACATGATCAAAACATACATTCAGATCTGATCGCATTTAGAAAAAATAAAATAAAAAAGAGGATTTACTCTATTTTGAATCCAGGACCCCAATCATCAATATCTCTAAGACTATTGGTGTTTGGAGTTTTGGCATATGTTGTTGTTTCAAACATTTCATCATATACAGGACTGTTTGGCGTGTAACCTCTGCATTCAAAATTAAAAGTAGTCTCCAAGGCAAATTGGCCTTTGATATAACTTTCTTCTTTGTTCATATCAGAACCTACATCATAATCTATTACACGACAATCAGAGTAATTGAATTCTCTAACACTTTCTTCGCCATACATCAATTCAATATCAACATCAAAGTTTTCAACATAACTTGAACCAGTTACACTTTGAACGTTAAAGTTTTCATCAACTCTTGGATACAGCATTGGGAAGTCACCTACAATTCCCTCCAAGGTAAATGTCGGATTTGATTTATTCAAAAGATTTTCTTGATCAAAAATTGGAAATCCAAGTATTTCAATTCCATCATCATAAGTAAATGTGGCCATTGCTACTGCACCTTGTCCTGTGTTGTAAGAGTGAGCTGGTTGAATCATTTCATAAGTATTAGTATTCCATACAGGAGTAGTTCCATTCATTTCACGATATTCATTGGAGCCTGGAGTCAATCCAGTACATGTGAAATCAACTGTTTGAACTAAAGCAAATCCACTTTTACCAGTAAAACCTTCTTCTTTGTCAGTACGAGTTAGAATTTCAGCTCCATCAATTTCACAAGTTGAATAATCAAGACTTCTTAGAGTTTTTTCAGAATTTTTGAACTCAACTAAAACGTCAAACTCATGATTGTATCCAGTGGGTAAAGAAGAGATTTTTCTAGCCTTATCAATCTCACTTCCCAGTATAGGATATTTTTCTAACAAATATTCAATTGAAAAGGATGGATTTCCACCACCACCTTCTGCAAATGCAGAGTTGATTTCAAACCCATGCACTTCAATTTTTTCTGTACCTGTTTGAAAATCTAATGTAAGATAAGATCTGACATCATCAGCATAACTTCCAGTAAGGGGTTCTGCAGTATAATCAGTATAACTACCATAGTAAGAATCCATATTTCCATCTTCATTGGAATTTACACATCTACAATCAAATTCAACTTCATCAACTATAGCAAAACCAGATGATGATTTGAAATAACTTTCAAAATCTGCAGAATCAAGGGTATTTGCTCGATAGTTAGCAATTTCACATTTGTAATATCCAATTGAACCAATACTTTTAGTTCCTTTTACAAAATCTACATCCACATCAAAGTATCTAAAATCATATTCAAAGCTGCTGTTTGCAGATTCAAGCATCAATCTATACTTGTAAGCCTCATCTAATGCATGATGAAAAAGTGGAGAGTCACCGATTACTCCCTCTACTTCAAAACTTGTTCCACGATTAGAAACAAAATCATCAGTCATAGAATAAACTGGAAACTCAATAACTTCTACCCCATCTCTAAAAGTAAATGTCATTATAGATTTCACATTATCAGCCATTCTGTAACTAGATATTTCTTCTTCAGCGAATGCTTCAAAATTAGAAATTAGAGTAATTGAAAAAATCATAAATAAACTCAGCGGTATAGTTAACAGAATGTTTTTAGTTGTCATTAAAAATTAGATTATTTTGTATACTATAAACAAAAACAATGTTTTCCATATTGAGAATATAGGGGTATAATGTAAAAAGAGGTTAGAGTTTTGAAATCAGGATTCACAATTTTGTAAAAGATCTTTTTCTGAATCAGAATAGCATCGATCAAGGTTCACGTCGCCATCAATCACATCAGAACCAGAATTGGCATAAATTATATCATTTCCAGTCAAACCTTTTAGAACATCATGACCAGAATTACCTTTAATTGTATCATCTCCAGCATCTCCGGAAATAATATCATCGCCAAGACCACCAAAAATACAATCATTTCCTAGCCCTCCAGAGATTAGATCATTTCCAGACAATCCAAAGATTAAGTCATCACCATCAGTGCCAATAAGCACATCATTGCCAGCAGTTCCCTCTATGAGATTAAAATCATAATGATTTTGTCCACATGCCTTTACATCTACTTTTTGAGAGGCTGTAGAACTTAGTCCACTATTATCAAATGCAATCCAAAGAATATTCGTCACACCAAGGGAGAATTGTTCTGGAGCATTATTAATTATAATTTTAATTCCACTATCATCAGAAGCAGTTACGTTTCCAAGAAAAACACCAGTGAAGAGATCTTCAGCCTCTATTACTAAGGATTCAGGTGCAATAATCACAGGCTTGGTTTGATCTCTTGATGGAGGTCTAATCTCCTTAGGTACAACAAAATAAGATTCGGTAGATGGTTCAAAGAATTTTGTTTCGTATGACTTTATTGAATGGGTTGGAGAATCTACAACTAATAATTCACCATTGATTCCAATGGCCAAGTCAGTGATGTGTGTAAAAGAATCAAGGTATGGTCCAATTTGATCAGATGGAGATAGCCTCAAAGTAGAATTTTGGGATAAATGTAAAATTTTACCATTGTTTGAATTTACTACAAACATGTCACCATTAGGATCAATTGCTATTGCTTCAGGTGAAAAAATATAATTTGGAAAATAAAATAAAAATGATTGTAATAATTCTCCATCAACATTGAATTTTTCAATCTTCCCATTTCCTTTGTCAGTGACAAAAACATTTCCATCCACATCTACATCAATTCCAGAAATATTGAGAAATTGTCCTGCACCCAATCCACTTGAACCAAAAGAGGAAATAAATTCCCCATCAGTAGAAAATATTTGAATTCTTTGATTACCAGTATCCATCACATATAGGAGTTCATTGTGTATAGCTATTCCATTAGGATATAAGAAAGCCCCTTCAGCAGTGCCTTTTTTTCCCCAAGTCGAAATGAATTCACCATCCAAGGAGAATTTTTGAACTTTATTTAGATCACGGTCTACCACAAAAATGGAATCATCACTTACAGCTATACCAGTAAGATTGTAAAAATCGCCTAGTTGCTTTCCACTATTTCCCCAGTGAGTTAGATATTCCCCACTGCTAGAAAATTTCTGAATACGTTTGTTACCAAAATCACTAACATAGATACTACCATCTTCACCTACAGCAATGAATTGCGGATGTGCAAAAGAACTAGGTTCTGTAGGTCCATATTTCCCCCATTTGTATAATAAATCATAATCTCCAGATGCAAAAGATGTTTGTGTAAATGAACTAGTTAGTAATACAACAAAAAGAACCATCAAAGTAAGAAATAATTTCAACAATCAATTATGACAAAATATGAGAAACATACCAAGAGTTAGTTAATGTTACATTTATTGTCAATTTTATCTCAAAACGGTTTGTTTACTTCACGCGTAAACACATAGCTTGCAAGTGCTACCATTGCAAGAACAAATACTATCAAAACTCCTAGGCTCAAAATTATTGGTATTCCACCTTCAGAAACTCCCGTCATCAATTCTCTTACCAGTAAGACAGTGTATGTCACAGGGTTTAGTTTTGCAATCACTGCAAGCCAATCAGGAAGTAATTCTAATGGGAATAATGCAGGACTGAGCATAAACAAAGGCATTCCAAGAAAATTAATCATCCCCCAAAAAGTTTCCTGAGACTTTGCAGTGGCTGCAATCATTACAGAAATTCCAGAGAATCCCAATGAAAATAAAATAACTATTGCCATGATTGGCGCAATCATTATTGGATTAGGAAAATTAACACCAATAACTAAAGCAATTCCTATAATCAAACTAGCTTGTAATGCAGCAATTAAAGAAATAGCAGACATTTTTCCCAATGCAATTGCAGAGCGAGAAATTGGAGAAGACAGAGCTTTATTCATAAAACCATATCGCCTATCCCACAAAGTATTCACCCCACCAAAGATACTTGTAAAAATTGCAGTAAGTATAATGACACCGGGTGCCATAAATTCAATATATTCTCCTTCAAATCCAACGGATTGAATTAACGGTTGAGTTCCAGAGAACGTATTTCCAATGACTATAATCCAAATTGCAGGTTGAATTAATCTAATTAAAACACCACTGCGGGATTTTTTGTATCTCTTTAGTTCTCTCCAAAAAATGGTATACGTATCATAAAGAATAGTATTCATGCCCTCAACCTCTTCATCTTTGCATGTTCACGTTTTCGATTAAATCCAGATTCATCACCCTTAATTTCATGTCCAGTGTAAGAAATGAAAACATCATCCAGAGTAGGCTGTGTCAATGAAATTGATTTAATTTTAATTTTTAATTCAGCAGACAATTGGAATATTTTTGGGATTACCTCAGTACCATTTGATGCAAATAAGGTTAGTTTAGAACCATCTTCATTAATTTTTGTTACAAATTCAATTTTTTTAATCTCAGTTAAGAAAGAATTTCTGTTGTCCCCCTCATCAATAACAATAGAAATTACCTCATTGCCCATTGCACTTTTCATCTTTTTAGGAGAATCAATCACTTGAATTTTTCCACCATCAATGATACCGACTCTATCGCACAATTGATCTGCCTCTTCCATGTAATGAGTGGACACAAAAATAGTCATGTCAAATTCAATGTGGATTTTTTTGATATACTCCCAAATTTTTCTACGAGTTTGGATGTCCAATCCTACCGTAGGTTCATCAAGAAATAGTACTTTGGGTCGATGTAACAAACCACCAGCAATATCCAGTCTTTTTCTCATCCCACCAGAATAGGTAACTACTGCCTGATCTTGTTTGTCAACAAGTTCGATTAATTCTAAAACATCATCAATTCGTTTTTTAATCTCATTTCTTGGAATGTGATTTAATTTTGCTTGTAATAGAAGATTTTCACGTCCTGTCAAGTATTCATCTACTGTGGATTCTTGTTGGACATAGCCAATACTTTCTCTAACTTTTTTTGGATTTGCAGTTACATCAAATCCTGAAATTAATGCTTCACCAGATGTTGGTTTGAGTAAAGTAGTCAAAATCATCATAGTGGTACTTTTACCAGCACCATTAGGTCCAAGAAATCCAAAAATTTCTCCTTTTTCAACTGCAAAAGAAATATCATTTACGGCAATTGTATCACCAAATGATTTGGTAAGAGATTTTGTCTCTATGGAATACAACACATTGATCGCAGTTATCAATTATAAATTGCTAAGTATTGGTTTAACCGATCCTCATAAAAAATTTAAAGACCAAATAATCAGGTCAAGTCATGAAAGGATTATGTCAAAAATGCCACTCATCAAATGTTGAGGTTACAGTTCAAGAAGGGATTCCTGTTTGTGACGTCTGTTCTAAAAAATCAGACTAAACAAAAGATGTTATTTTGAAAAAAAGAAAATTAAAAGAAATTATTCAAGATTCTTGAATTCTTCTTTGGTCATTCTTAAAATGACTTTTTCCCCTACACCCCAAATTTCAGATTTGGATAGGGTTTTAGAATGTATCAAACCATGAGTAACTTCAATTGTTTCTAATTCATTTGTATCTGAATTTTTATGCAATTGTTTTACCTTGCCAATTTTGTGTCCATCGATATCAGTTACAGGAATTCCTGCTCTCACAGGAGGTCTGCTGAGAAGTAATGTTTCCTCAGTAAACTTGTCAATGTAATCTTCAGATAGAAAATAATCTCTTCTAAATCCCTGATGGATAGTCACACCGTTTACAGCGAGTGTGTCTTGATTAATGTGAATATGTTTGACTTTACCATATTCAATTCCTTCTCTATCAATGACTTTTTTTCCAGTAAATGTATCGGCAGTTGCCAAATTGGTAGGCATTCCTTCAAGTTTTACTGACATGTCAACAAATCAACGGATTTGCTTATCACACCGAATATCAGAAATTTCTATCAATGGGGTTAAATTACTTGACAGAAGAAAATCACGCATGGAAATAAAGGAGGAATTATTTCGCCCAATCCTAATCACAAAGGGAAGAAAAACAGGGAGAGAGCACAGAGTCATGCTTCGAGCAGTCAATCATAATGGAAAAATTTACTTTTCAAGACACAAACCAGATGGAGATTGGTTTCAAAATGCATTGGTAAACCCACTTGTAAAAATACAATACAACGATAATGTATTCATTGGAAATGCAAAATTAGTCACAGACGGACCACTAAATGAAAAAATTTCTTTCCTAAAATATCCTGGAGAAGAAAGATCTAAAGAAAAAAGAGTTGCAATCGAAATTACATTAAATTAGATTTTCTAAATTTCAACAAATAGTATGCAGTTAGCCCACCCAGAATAATTGTAATTACAACGAAAGGTAAAAAGAAATCAGAATTACCAATCATCTCAGAATTAACTACATCATTTACAACATCTACACTACGTTCTGCAACATCATCCAAATCAGATTCTGCAGCAATTGGAGAAGATGCAGAGGTAAACTCCATAGACTCCTCACTTTAAAAAGATGGTACAGATTTAGCAGATTCTGCAATAGAAGAAACATCATTATTTTTTATAGAGTCATCTACAGGGACGGTTTTATTTTGAAATTGAGATAATGAAAGTAGTCCAGAAAGACCAGTCGCAATTCCAAGTCCCATAACCTTGTAAATATTTCTAAATGAACGAACTAGTAATTTACTTTCTTTTGTTTTTTCAGATAGATTAGGTGGGACAATTACAATACTAAATTTTGATGCAGTGTAAATTTTCATGTCTTGTGATTTTGAATTTTTTTCAATTTTGGATATTTTTACTACTCCAAGATTTTGTAATTTGTTGAGATGATATTTTACAAGCTGAAGAGACACATTACTTTTTTGTGCAATCTGAGATGCAGTCAATTCTTCATTAAACAATAATTGAAGGATTTCACGACTAGAATCATTTGTAAATATCTCACCAAACGACTTTATCTTTTCATCATCTGTGGCAAGAATTTTGATATTTTCAATCAATTCATCAGCGGGTAATTCATCAGTAGGCAATAGAGTAGATTAACTGATTCTAGTATATGTAAATTGTTTGGTGAAATTTGAATTTCACTAAACCTTTTATCCCAAACTACGAAATAATAGTAATCACTAAATGTCAGTTTTCAAAAAAAATATCAGATAAAGTGAGGATGAAAAAATGAACTCAAAAATAACAATACCAATTGTAATCGCCATTTCAGTAATAATCACGGCAGGAATAATGTTTTCATTTGGATATGATAATCAACCACAAATTACACAGTCACCTCAAACTGAAATTATCTATGTTGACAAAACAGTTTCAGAATTTTTTGAAGGAACAAACGATGTTAAGAAAATCTCTTCCCAAGAAGAGCTAAAAAACATTCTTGAAACATCATCACTACTTGGAGGAAATTTCCATGATAATCGAATGGTGAGATCATTTATGGCAGTTGAAGAATCAGTGATGTTTGATAGTGCTCAGACTACATCAGCACCATCAGTGATGCCTATGCCTTTTGATGGAGTTTCTAAATCAGAGTCAGGAGGTTCAGAATACTCTACAACTAATGTTCAAGTACAAAATGTAGATGAGCCAGACTATCTCAAAAATGATTCAAAATATGCATACATCGTATCACAAAATACACTTTCAATTATTGACGCATATCCTGCAGAATCTGCAAAATTGATTCTAAAAATTGCATTAGACATTGATTCACAATATATTCAAAATATGTTTCTAAATGATGACAGACTAGTAATTTTCTACAATGGTCAAAGTGATGATGAAATTATTCCACAGTATGACTTTGTTCCAAGACGTTCATACAGTTCAGTTACGCATGCATTAATTGTAGATGTATCAGACAAAGAACATCCAACAATTCTAAAAGATTATTCTATTGACGGTCATTTCATGGATGCACGAATGATTGGAAACTATGCATATTTTGTAACAAACAGCAATGTAGACCATCAATACCCAAGGTTACCAGTAATAATGGAGGATTCCATTAGAATAATGACACCAGATGCATTTTACTTTGATAATGCAGAACAATTTTCAAATTTTAACACATTAACTGCAATTGATATTTTTGGCGATAAAATAAATTCAGAATCATTCCTAATGGGACATACTGGGACGTTCTATGTTTCTCAAGATAATTTCTACTTAACATATCAGCAAAATATGCCATTTGGATTCTATGAGAATTCATCACGTGACAGATTCTTTGACGTTGTTGTTCCATTATTATCAAACGACATTCAAGAGCAAGTCAAATCAATACAAAATGATTCATCAATTAATTCATCAGTGCAATGGGTAAAAATTTCAGAATTAATGCAAAAATCTTACAACCAAATGGATAAAAATGAAAAAGAAGAATTATTTGAAAAAATTAGAGAAGCACTTAATGAATACGATGCTAAAATTCAAGAAGACACTAGAAAAACAATAATTCATAAAATTTCAATTGATGAAGATAAAATCGAATATGTTGCCAAAGGAACAGTTCCAGGTAGATTACTAAATCAATTCTCTATGGATGAGAATGAAGATAGATTCAGAGTAGCAACAACTACAGAGTATTACATTCAACATCAAGGTACGGTTCGTGCAAATGCAGTCTATGTTTTAGATGAACAACTAAACATTGTAGGGGAATTAGACGAAATTGCTCCAGATGAGAGTATTTTCTCAGCAAGATTCATGGGAGATAGACTATATCTAGTAACATTCCAACAGATTGATCCTTTCTTCGTAATTGATTTATCAACTGATACACCTAAAATTCTCGGTGAGTTGAAAATTCCAGGATTTTCAAACTATTTGCACCCATATGATGAAGAACATGTTATTGGAATTGGACGAGATACAAAGGAAATAGAGAATGGCAGAGTTCAACAATTAGGCATCAAAATTGCATTGTTTAATGTGGCAGATGTGAAAAATCCCAAAGTTGCAGATGATATTATAGTTGGAGATAGTTCAACTCATTCAGAAGCACTGTATGAACACAAGTCGTTCTTCTTTGATAAAAAAAGTGGAATCTTATCAATACCAATTAGTGGAGATGCTGAAAGTCTTAATGGAATTTCAAGTTCCAAGAAGTTTGCAGCAGATTACAATCGCTGGAGTGGATTCTATGTATTTGATTTGAATAGTTCAGATGGATTCAATCTTAAAGGAACAGTAACGCATTCTGCAGAAGATTCACGATATTATGGAATGAGTAATGCAAGAACATTCTATATTGACGAAGTCTTGTATACAGCTTCTAAAGGGTATTTGAAGATGAATTTCTTGAATAACTTAGAAGAAATAAATTCAATAAAACTTGAAAACACTGGGAAATTTATTGATTATATTGATGAAGCAGTTATTCGTGAAGTTATACCAAATGAACAATAGTTGAAACACCACGTCTATCAAATTCTACATCATTTTGAAATTCACTTAATGTTACAGTAAATGAAATAACATCACGTGGTTTTGCATTTTCTGCATGAAGTTTAAGATGAATATCTAAGTTATCAAATTCTTGATCAGGTAAATTTGCCTCATCCAAATATGCATCACATGTTGATTCAATTCTAAATCTATCATCTTTAAAATGAAATCCAAGTTTCATCTTTCTTCCTTCTCGTCCAACACCTTTTACATTAACATCTATAATTCCAGGATTTGTTTCCGCATAACCAGATTTATGATTTACAAAAACTCCAATTTCAAGAGGTTTTCCTGCAGTGGCTTCAGCCATTTTTTGAATTCCATCATTCATTACAACATCAACTGCTTTGATTGACTGTGCTACTTTTGCTATCCAGTCATTTGTTCGTGTAATTGTGGCACAAATTCCAGCACGTCTTCGTTTATCTTCTTCTTCAGGCAATTTGTAATAATCAACCCATGCCTCATAATCATGTGAGATATCCTCAATGAAATCAATACAGGTTCTTTTGTAGTCCTCAACATTATCCGTTCTCAGCGAAGCATCATCAGTTCTCATTCCATCAAAATCCATAGGCATTGCCATATTCTGAACTAATCGAAGTTCTAAAAAAACTAATCTTGAAAGAAATTAATGGTTATAATAGGAATTTTTCAGATATCAGATATGATATTTTCAGAAGTGGTCACAGATTTACAATCTGAGCTAAAAAAAGACCTAGCACAAATTAGATTTCTATTAAAGAAAAATCCGGCAATGGCATATACACGAATTGTAGAAATTGGAAAAGAAGTTGGTAAAAAATATAATATCAAATTAATTGTAAATTTTCCAAAGCAAGGCAGAATTGATGAGTTTGAAAAGTATGGTAGAAGAGATTTGAGTTTAATCATAGATTATGACAAGAAAAGATTTCCAATAGATAGAGAAATCATCAAACAAAAAGCAATTGAGATGTTAGGGGATGTCAAAACTGAAGATGCATACATGTATGAAAATAAAGAAGGAGTAAGAGTATTCACAGATGATTGGAAAATAGATATTTTACCTCACTCAGTTCACATTTGGACTGACTTTGATGATAAAGTTACAGTATTTTGTAATTGGCTAATGGAAAATGCTTATGAGATGAAAAAAGAAAAGTAATTTTCTAAATTAAACACTTTCAAGTTCTTCTAATAGATTCTGAGCTTCAGTATTTTTTGGCTGAAGTTTTATTATATATTTACAACATGCAATGGCTTCATTCTTTTGATCTAGTGCCAAATGCACATTAGTTTTTAGAGACAAAGTTTCTACATCTTCATTATCTAATTGAAACGCTTTTTCAAAATATGGTAGTGCTCTTTTTGCATCATCTACAATAAAGAAAGCACTGCCCAGAATAAACATGAAATCATGATCATCAGAATATTGAGATTCTAAATTTTTCCCAAATGCTATAGCCTCATCATATTCACCATCCCTAAGTAATTTTTTGATACGACGTTTAGGATGTTTGAAAAGGCCAGCCATTTCTAATCAAACTTTTATCAATTTACAATAATTTGAATGTAGAACTAGAGATATTATTCATACCAAGTTGGAGGCTCAGATCCACTAGAGGTTTGAGAAGAACTAGTAGTTGTAACCTTTAGGATTCCTTCTTTCATTAAAAATTGTAATCCTTGAACGAATGAATCATCATCGATTTGTCCATCTGCCCACCATCCAGCGTTATTTTTTATCCAAGATGGAATTTCTTGAGTAGTGGTAGTTGATCCCTGAGAAGTTGGAGGAATCTTCATGATTCCTTCTTTGATTAAAAATTGTATTCCTTGAACGAATGAATCATCATCTATTGCACCTTCAGACCACCATCCAGCGTTATTTTTTATCCAAGATGGGATTTCTTGTACTGCTACAGGCGGAGCACCATCTTTTGCAAATATTGGGATTGAAAATTCTAGATAGTCTGGAGCAGATGATGGAATAGCAAATTCAGGAGATAAACCATAAACCCAAACTACATAGTTTGCAATTCCAGGTTCTTCTTCAACAGTAAAATCAAGCAAAGCTTGTCCAGATGGAGAATATAGGAAATTTCTACCTTCTTCTTCTGCAATTGAACGTAGAGGAGTCAAGTTTTCATCTACAACCAAGAAATCATACTGGACTTGATTCAAAAATTCAGTATCATCATATTTACTGATAAATTTAATTAAAAATTGTATTTCACATCCTTGTATCGGATCTTCAGGTCCATAGAATATGTGAAGTTGATAATCAAAGTTGGTTGTAGGTTTTTTTATACTAACTTCTTTTTCTATACCTGGATGGCATCCTTCAAAGACAGGAGGTACATAATCAGGGACATTGCCAAATGGAGTTTGCAATACATTTTCTTGATAATCTAATAATGAAAATATGTACTCAGGTGGAGGTATACCTTCTGAAACGTGTGTGTATGTGTGAGCCTTTATTGGGAATGGGAAATCATCAGCTACCCAAATTTTACTTGTGGCACCACCAGACTTCCATCCAACTTGAACAGTTTCCCAAGTACCAGCTCTAACTGTAACGGTTTCAATTGCTTGTGTAGTTACTTGTTGACCACCAATATTACCAATTTTTCCCCAAGACACAGATGAAAATTCTTTTGGTCCCTTTCCACCAGATCTATCATCAGATGTTGCAAATGCAGATAGCCAAGAAATTGAAGACTTGAAAGCTCCCCTATAGAGACCTAAATATTCACTACCACCTGTTGGCTCAGGAGCAATTTTTCCCAACTCCATTTCACCTTTGAGGACTTTTTTACCATCATAAACAACGACTTCAGCTAACCACTTTGTTTCGCTTCCAACTTGTTTGTCACCTTTTATCCAAATATCCATTTCAAATTCAGTACATTCTTTGTAATCTACATGACATATTGAATATGAAAAGAAGTCACCTTTTTTGAGACCTTCACCGGCATACCATGAACTACCTTTTGGAAAGGCGTCAGAGACAACACCACCTGCTTCAATTTGAGCAAAGGCAGTTACAGGGATTAACAGTGCTAAAAATACTAAAGAAATAATTGAAAATAGAAAAATTTGTTTCAAATCTAAAAAAAAATTGTCAAATCGGATAGTTAAACGTTTTTCAATTATCCAAAAAATGAGAAAAATAGGCAGGGAAATCTTGTTCAAATAAGCAAATATAGAGGAATAAGTACAGAAATTCCAGAAATGTGCGAATGTTCCAAAGTCCATTTGTTTGAAGTAGAATTCAAACTAGACGGTATGACCGTAGTTCCTACTCATAAAAACTGCGGATTTGCACTAGATGAAAAACAATCCGACAAGTTCCAAAAAGAATTAGTGAAATCATGGGGCTTCGAGGATGAAGACGATTAATTAAAAAATAAAAAATTAGTTATTGGAACTAATCCAATCACATATCTTTAGTTGCTTCTTTGCAAACGTCTGTATTACATTTGCAATCAGCACTGCATACACAATGACCTTGCATTGCACAATCGCAGGAGTAATCTGGATCGCCGCTGTCAGCTTCGCATCCACATGCTTGATCTACCATGGTAAATCAGTGATTTTACTTATTTTAAAAGGTTAGTACATCGAAATAGAATACTACGCACTTGAGAGAATCTCAAGAATATCATTACATGATTTTTGGACAAGTGTTGATTGCTGTTCAAGAAGATTAGAATCAGCCTCAACATCAAATGCAACCTTTAGAATATGCATCAAATCTTGCTCCCGATTTAAAGTGTCTTTGATTTTTACAAAATTTACTTGATTTACATATCCTAAATAAAAATAGCAATCAGAAAGCATAGAATTTTTCACAAAGAAATTATGTTTTTGTTGAATAATTTTAGAGTTGTTATTTTTTTCTATTAAATCAGAAAAACCTATTGTAGATTTTAACATTCTTTCAAGTAATGTTGGAGTAGCCCGCTCAATTCCAACTGTTTGAGTTACAACAGAAATATGTTCGTTAATGGAGCTTTTCTTTAATTTTCGAAGTGAATCAAGCATATGGGAAGGGCTAGCACGTAAGTAGTTAATTGATGAAATTGACTTTGCTAGATAGTACGTGGCACATTTTTGCCAACAAGGGGCAAACACATCAGATGTTTGAATTGCCTCAATTGTTTTTTGGCAACAAAATTGAGATTCAATTAAACAATTTTTTGCAAAATCAGAAAATAATGAAGTGTGTTTTTCTTTAATCTTAGAAAGTAGCATTTGAAGATCCCAAGATTCATCTTGAAGAATTTTTAATTGGTGATATTGAATAAGTTTTTCAGAATTTGTTTCAGATAAAGATGCATGATGAATAATTACAAACTCATCTCCGTGTTGAACTATTTTTGCAGGTTCTAGTTTTCCATCAAAAATAAAAAGATCGTAATCGCAGGAATCAAGAGACAGATCAGAGACCCTACACCCACCCAACGCTATTGGGAATCCAGATAATTCATGCTCTTCAATGAATTTTTGAATTTCCATCATATTTTCTAACTTTGATTTTTCTATAAAGGAATCAACTCACAAAGTTTTACAAATCCATGCAAAGTCAAAACATTTCCTTTAAATTGAGATTTAATTTGTTTTTTATCAAGCTCCTATAGTGTAGTCCGGTTAAGCATTTTGGCTTCTCAAGCCAAAGACTCGGGTTCAAATCCCGATGGGAGCATTTTGATTTTGAAATTGTTTCTTTAAATAACAAAATTCTCACTGGAATTTGTTGGGGTTAAGAAAAATCGAATTAAAAGAAGAATATCGTTCAGATAAAGATGACATTGTTTCTGAATTTTTCCTCCCATGTCTAAGTAATTGTATTGAATATGACAGATGTGTTGATTTTTTATCAATTCAAACACTATCAACATTCTCAGTAGCATTTGAGAGATTTGCAGAAGGTAAAGCAAAATTAAGAATCATTACAGGGCACAGATTTAGAACAGCTGATCTTAATTTATTTACAAAACTCTTTTCTGAAAAATATACAAAATCATTTAAAGGAAAATTAATCAAAGACGCCAAAATACAAAAACTACAAGATATTGTAAATAATGGACAAGTTGAATTAAAAATTGCAATTCCAAATTCAGAGGGCATAGCAGATACATTTTCAGAAAGAATTGGAATTTTTAGAGATGAGGATGATCAAACAGTTGCATTTACAGGAACATCTAAAGAATCATTTTCAGCTCAAACTAGAGATTTTGAATCAGTGGATGTGTTTACATCATGGAATGATAAATCCAGAGTTGAAAGAAAAGTAAAAGATTTTGAAGACCTATGGCAAAATAAAACAAAGCATGTAGAAGTTTATGATTTTATGTATGCTGAAGAAAATAATCTTTTAAAATATTCTTCAGAATGGATTATGAAAGATTAGAGATTAAAGGAATTTTCAAGTCTAGATTTATTTTCGTGAAAATCCATTTTATTGATTTTATAGTAAATCACTTCACCACGACGCTCGATTACTGCAATAATAGGTTCTTTACCCATTTGAGTAATTTCTTCAATCTTTTTTTGTAAATTGCCCATCTTTTCTTGTTGACCTTCATTGAGTCCAAAGATAAGGAATTTTGCGCCCTTTTCACCATATTGGCCTCTCTCATAAACTCTAAAATCAGAACCAAACCCGAATCCATCTTTAACAACATATCCTCTAGTCCGAAGATCACGATAAATTAAAAATTTTGTAAGAATTTCAGGATCAATTTTTTGGCAAATACTCATAAAAATATCAAAATCAATTTGTTTTTTGTTCTTTTTTAAAATCAATCTTTTTGAATACAATAAGTAAAGGGTTTCAAAAGATTTTAAAAATAATTTTTCTTTTTCAATTTCTCCAAACCCCTTTAATTCTAATTCATGAATCATGTTCTTTTGTGAAATACATGTTTGATCTGAAACTAATTCTCCATGAACTAGGGGGGTCTCATCCATAATAAAGTGAAAATCAATGGATTTCCATATAAGCATTGGAGAATATGAAGGGCACTCGGCTAACCGTTAAAATATGGGCATTTTGGCTTGAGAATATCATGCATGGTGCTAATTATCGAGATGGAAAAGGTCAAGTCTTTACAAGAAAAGAATACATCAAAGGTAAACCACAAATCAAGATTGCAAAATTTCAAGGTGGTAAAAGAGGAACATATCAGTACTGTGTCCAATTATTGTTAAACGAAAAAATCCAAATTAGACATATGGCTATCGAATCTACAAGATTAGCAGCAAACAAAACACTAGAAAAAACAACTGGTGAAACAGGATATTATTCAAGATTAAGAATTTACCCACATAACCTTCTTAGAGAAAACAAGCAAATTGCAACTGCTGGTGCAGACAGAGTTTCAGAAGGAATGAGAAGATCATGGGGAAAAGCAGTTAGTCTAGGTGCCAGAGTAAAACAAGGACAATGCATTATGGAACTATATGTTAATGGTGACGCTCATTTAACAGCTGCAAAAAAAGCACTTCACGGTTCATGTGTAAAACTACCAGGAACTCCACTCATCAAAGTTATTGATTGGAATAAATCATCACCATAAATTATCTAATTTAGATTTCTTATTTTTAACAAATTCTAAAAATTCTTGAAATTCTTGTTTTGTTGGTTCTCTATTTAGAATTCTTTTTGATTGATAATAAAACGTGTTATAAATTCGCCCAACAACAATACCCAAAGCAAAAGATTTTGAATCATCGATTGAAGAAAGCAATTGGATTAATTGTTTAATTTCATCTTTATTTGATATAGAGTCTTGTATTTTTTGCTCAATTTTCTTGAGAAGAATTTCATCCACAACTCATCTTAATTGAAATAGTTAAAAACAGTTTAATATCCAAATTCAGCCTTCAGGTTTGTTGCAGTTATAGTACAGTCTGGTTAGTACTCGTGCTTGCCAAGTACGTGACCCGGGTTCAAATCCCGGTAACTGCACCATTTATCATTTATTCTTTGGAATCAATGCATCTTCAATTATCTCAAGAGCATCTTGAGCTTTTTCGGGTCGTGGTAATTGAATCATAAAGACATTATCTTTTCCATAGTTAGATTTTGGTGAAGTGAGTGCAAGCATGGATGTTTTTGCAAGAGATTGAAAAAAGATAAGATGTGTTTTTGCATTTACAAGAAATGTTTCAGTGATATTTCCTTTTGAAAAAGTTAATGTTATTTCAACAAATGCATTACCCAATCCATCTTGTAAAATATTCAAATCAGTATTAATCGACAAAGATTGCCCTGCAACTTTTGACAGCATCTCATCGTATTTTTTCTCATCTAATTCAATACAAGGGGTTTGCTTTCCTTCAAAATCAAAAGTAGTGATTCCATTATGTATTCTATCTAAGAATTGTTTGAGTTCATCAGACATTTTCTTTATCTTCCAATGCTGGAATTACTTTGTCTCCAGCCTTCATCAATAAAGGAGAGATAAATGCAGTAACAATAGAGATTATACCAACTAAAGGGAACAAGAAAGCACTAACTGCACCTATATCCACTCCAACTTTTACAATGACAATAGAAAATTCACTTCTAGGAGCTGCTAAAGTAAATGCAGAACGAAGTGCCTTTCCACGTTTCTGTCTGAAAATAAAGTTTCCAATCATATTACCTCCAAATTTCATTCCTGTTGCAACTGCAATCAAAGCAATTGCTACAAAAATATAATTTTCAAGTTGTGAGACATCCATCAAAGCACCAACTGAAATGAAAAATATGGCAACAAACATGTCTTTGATTGGACTTGCAAGTAGCTTTGCCACCTCAGCAGACTTAGATTCGGCAACCAAGACTCCTGCCAAAAATGCACCAATTGCCACAGACAGTCCCACAATATTTGCAAACAATGCGTAACCAAAGCAAAGACCCAGGACACTAAGTAGTAAGATTTCACGATGTTCTGCTGCTGCAACCCTATCAATTAGAGGTGGAATTACACGGGTTCCAATAGTAAATGTACCTACAATTAATCCAATGGCAACTAGTATAACTACAATGATGGATTCTATAGATATAGTTCCAACCAATGCAATTGATTGTAATGAAGAAATTAAAATGACAGCTATTACATCCTCTACAATCAAAATACCAAGAATCATGATAGAGGATTCTTTTTTGATTTTTCCCATGTCTTCCAACAATTTTACAATAATTGCAGTACTAGACACAGACAAGGCTGCAGAAATAAACAAAGCATCCATGAATTCTAATCCAAGTGCAGTGGCAGTATAGAACAATACACCTAATGTTGAAAACAACCCGATTGTTCCAACACCAACAGCAACACGTCCAATACTTTTGATTTTTGCATATGGGAATTCTATACCAATTACAAAAAGAAGTAAGATAACTCCAATTTCAGCAAAAAGATTCAATGCAGAAATATCAGATAAAATTCCAACTCCACCTATGGCATCAATAGGAGGACCACCTTCAGGTAAAATCCAAGTCCAAATATTAGAAAAAGGCCCAATCAACATTCCTGCAAAAAGATATCCAATGATCAATGGTTGTTTAATTTTAAAGAAAGCTAGAGTTACAACCGCACCAATAATCATTATGAATGCTAAATCAGTTACAAAACTTGTGTGAGGTAATTCAGGAGTAATTTGTTCGATTAGACTGGTTACAGTATTGTTAAGTGTACTATGAATTCCACCAGAATCTATCTGGAGTGGAATGTTTTGCATGTTATCAGTTAACAAATTTGTTTAAAAACGATTGTGAATTATAAATTTCAAATTTTCAGCACATAATGTCAGGCTCAGTGATTTTGAAAATCTTTAACCTCTTTATGCCCAAACAACATAATCGATATGCAGAGTGATGATTAGGTCATCTGAATTAAATGAAGAGAAATGACCTGGGGTATCTGACTGCATAATTGGTTACTTTGTAATCACCTTGCTATTAATAGTACGGTACCATACCGTACTATATGATTCAATGCGAATATTGTCCAAGAGGGTTTATTGAAACAGTGAATGGATTGGCTGAAAAGACATTTCATGAATTACTTCACGAACCAGAAGTTGTAAACAAGTAACTCTTTACATTTTTTATTTTACACCCAACTTTTTTATCTTTAAATTTTAAATGATTGTATAATGGTTGTCAAAACTACAAAGAAAAAAACCACTGTCAAGACAAAGAAAGAGCCTAATCCATCAGTGATATTAAAAAAGGTAGCATCAGTTTCAGATTCAAACAAAGCATTACAAAAAGAGATCAAAGTAATGTCAAAAATATTTGGCGAAAATCAAAAAGTGTTAGTATCCATGAAAGGAATGATTGACACATTAACATCAACATTAGAGCATATTCAAAAACAATCAAAACAAATTAACATTATTGAAGATGACACTCAAAAATTATACGCAGGGTTAAATCAAGTTAGATCACAATCCAATTTAGTTAATAAAATTAATGATCAAACTTCTAAATTAGAAAAAGAAATTAGCAAAATTTCAGAATCATCAAAATCTCAAGAAGTGTCACAGCAAGTTGAAGAAAGTATGAATTCAATTAAAAACAATTCTCAAATGATTATCAAAATTGCACAACGAATTGATGAAGTAAGAGATGATTTGAGAAAAGTTTCTGGAAAGACAGATTCATTCTTAGAAATTGGTTCCGAGATGGACAATCTAAAAAATACAATTAATGAAATTTCCGGAAAAACTGCAAAATTAGATACAGGTTCACAAATTATTGAAAGCCTCAAACAAGAATTAGGAAGAATTTCAGAAGGTGTTTCATCTAATTCAAATCTAAATACAGAACTAGATGCCATCAAAATTACAATTGATGCAATATCATCTAAAGCATCAAAAATTGATTCATTGGGAGGAGTAATTGATGGTCTAAAACAGCAATTCGAATCCATTGCATCAAAAGCAAGTTCAGTAGATAATTTGAGCCTAGAATCAATCAAAGATCTAGGAGGTAAAATTGATAAAATTGAGACCGAAATTGGAACATTAGCACAAAGAGCCGACTCTACAGCATTTGTAGGTGAAGGATTGAAATCAGTTCAAGAAGAAGTTTCTAATTTCAAACAAAATGTAGTTGATAAAACAAACAGCATTGAACAAAAAATATCATCAGTGTCTGACACTCTAAAAAGACAAGATGAATCTACAATAGAATTTCATAAAAAGTCAGAAAGGCTATTTCAAGAACTACAATCAGTCAAAGAAGTCACTAGTAAAGCATCTGATAATTCATCTAAAGAAATGATGGCTTTGTTGAAACTTTCAGAATACCAGTCAAATATTAGAATGAATGCTGAATCAAAATATGGAGTGTCAAAAGATATAGAAAAAATGGCAACTCAAACAGCAGACATCGTAAACCTCTTTGACAGAATTTCAATTGAATCTGGAGAAAATATTCCATTACCTCATGAAGTTAGACAGTGGGCGGTTAGTAAAATATTAGATTGTGCAGACAAGTGGGAAATAAGATTCAGTGATGTTTATTCAATTTTAACAAATGCAATTGGTAGAGACATGTTAAAAGAAGCAATCAGAATTCAACAAGTTCGAGATATTTATGGAATTAGAGCTGTTGATGAACTTAGAAAAGATCTAAATATTTCTTAATTATTCTTCATCTGATTTATTGAGTTGTTCTTTCTTTCTTTTTAATGCTGCAAAAATTCCTATTATTGCAGCCATCCAAATTGCACTCATCATCATATTTGCAGGACTGACATACATGTACGGAGTCGCATCCATGATGTTGATATTTAATAGTAATGCTCTTTCCTTGACATCCAACATACCAGTATTGTAATCATCAGTTATTTTTGAAACAGATGAAAGTTGGTCGATATCAGTAATCATGAAGGCAACATTATTCTGAATTCTAAGAAAGTTGGTAGATTCTGTAGGAAATAGCCATACAGGGTTTTTAGAAATCACTTTGCCATCAGCATCAATTGCTTCAGGCAGATTCATCATTACCACATCCAAATCCCCTTGGATTGCCACTAAATGATCACGAATAATTGTAGGATCTGATGAAGTACCAATTCCATCAAGGTTTCCTCGAATTCTATCAAGAGGGTAAATATCAGAATTATATCCAGAAATTGCCATATACCCTCCAAAAATAATAATTGCTAGTATTCCAATCATGGAAAGTTTGTAAACAGTATTTGCCATTTTTTCCTTCTTAGTTCTCAGTCGATTATCACTTGATTTATTTCTTTTAAATCGAGTATGCGATAAACTCAGATATGCAATGAAAAAAAAGCCAATAGTTTGAAGACCAATGATTGGGATAAACACAGGATTATTTGAAAAAATTGCAATGAAAATTCCCATTATTCCATAAACTCCAAAAAATATTTCTAACAGAGTTGTTTGTGTAAACGGTAAATTGTACGCCTTGTCTTTCCAATCATCTTTTTTTGTTACAATGCCATATTTTGGAGTTCTATGAAATTCATTTTTCTTACCAAGGATTGCATCAAATACGGCTACTGTATTATTAACAGACATGCCAGCATTATAGACGAGTAATGCCGGAAGTAATTTTGCTTTAGATTTCCAGGATTTTCCATACATTCCCTGAATAACTAAAATATATGCACCAGGCCCCATTGCAAGATATGTTGCAATCGTCAATGCAGGTAGAACACTTACAACATAAAGATTAACTTGTGCAGCTAGCAATACAGGTAATGATAAAAATTGTATCAACACTAGGGGGTAAACAATATGACGAGTAAGTTGAATGAATGCCTGAATTTTAGCTTCAATAGCAACATTACGTTTTAGAGCAACATCAGAAAGTAATTTTATTGCACACTGGATGGATCCTTTTGCCCAACGAAATTGTTGTCTTTTAGCTCCATTCATTTGTGCAGGCAATTCAGCGTCAACTACGATATCAGGTAAGAACAAACATTTCCAACCTTTCATTTGTGCACGATAACTTAGATCAAGATCCTCTACAAGTGTGGCAGTATGCCAGCCTCCAGCATCCTCAATACATTCACGTCTCCAAATTCCTGCAGTTCCGTTAAAATTCATGAAAAGATTAGAATTACTTTTGGCCTTTTGCTCTACAAGGAAATGAAAATCAATGCTGAGGGCTTGTACTTGGGTAATTGTAGAATAATCTTCATTGACATGCCCCCATCTACATTGAACTAGACCAATTTTTGATGTTGCAAAATGAGGTATTGCCCGTTTAAGAAACCAAGTAGGGGGAATGAAATCAGCATCAAATATTGCAACAAGTTCTGTATCAGTTGTTTTCATTGCATGTTTCAATGCACCTGCTTTGTAGCCTTTTCTTGTTGCACGTCTTACATGTTCAATTCTATATCCTTCTTTTTTGTAACCATCAACTACACCGCGAAGTAATTCAACTGTATCATCATCTGAATCATCACATACCATTATTTTCATTTTATTTTTTGGATAGTCCATATGACAAACCGCATCAACAAGTCGTTTTGCCACATATTTTTCATTGTAAATTGGTAATTGGATAGTAATGGTTGGAGTCCCCCAATCAATTGTAGGTTGAGATTCTTTTCTTGTTCTTGAAAGAAATGCAAGATAGTAGAAATTAACAGTGTATGCTGTAATGATTATAGCAGATAAAATAAACAGATCAAATACAAATGAAGTGAAAGGATTGATTGCCATATCCCTAAATCCAAAGAATTGCTAATCGCTATTTAAATTGCAAGGAATGAAATTTATTTTTGCTCATAAATTTTGATTGCTTGTGGAGGACATACACCTTCACATGCAAGGCAAAAAATACAATCAGGTTCTTTTGACATTAACGGTTTTTGTTCTGATGCAGGGTTACCAGGAGAATCAAACCATTCATACACACCAACAGGACATGCTTCAAGACATCCACCATCAGCTACACAAATATCATAATCTACTGAAACAAATTCTCCCCATACACCCATGATGCCATTACTCGTACCGCGTCTTCCCCAAGTTTTGATTGTATGTTCAGGAGCATCATATACTGCAGAAGGTTTCATTTTTGATTTATAATCAACATCGATTGGACCAGGCTTTGCTCCATCTGGAATTTCAATTTCACTATCATCTTCTTCTTCACCTTCTTCTTTTGCCTCAACTGGTTTTGGTTTTGCGCCAAGAACAATTTTTGCAAGAGGAGTTAGTTCTTCTAATTTTTGAATAGATGCAATTTCAGAAATTTTTTCAGTTTTTGCAAAATGTGAAATCATTTTGTCAGCCAAAATAGTATTTCGTAAAATAGTATCAATTACCATTTTAGCAAAATGGTCAGCCTTTTTTCTATAATCTTTAACCCAATTAGGATCACCGAATTTTTCAATTGGGAAAATTTGATAAATAATATCTACAACTTCGCCAGTGACAATTTCTACTGTAACTGACAAGTCAACTTCTTCGTATCCTTTAGCATCAGGATCAGCCATGTTTTGTTCTTTCCAACGATATGTTGCATAAATCCTATCAGCATACATGTCCATTTCAAATGCTTTTTTGAGACCATCATGAACAGATTTTAGTTCAACTGGTTCTTCGAGTTTAATTGGTAAACGATATAGTCCAAGTTTGAATCCATGTAAAGGATAAACACCACGTTTTGCAGTTGCGGCCTCCATTGACCATACTCGATCTTTTAGGAGTAATGACATCTGACTCTGATAATTTTATTTTAGATAAAAAGGTTATCAGTCGTCATCATCAGGACATGTGAGTTCTCGGAGTTCAGTGTACTTTTTCTCCATCGCTTCAGCGTGAACTAGTACTTGTGATAGATCATAGGAATCCTTTGTAAAATACCAACGAATTGGAACCCAATGACCAATCCCATCCATATCATGGATCATTCCTTTATCGGCTTTGACATTAATTTTTTCATCAACAGATGTTTCTTTAATTTCAAGACCACGTTTTGTTTTGTCCTCCATAATAATATCAGATTCGCCATCTTTGATAAAATAGAAAGTACCTTTCTCAAGAACAGGAAGGTCTAAAAGCAATTTATTTTTCCACAGGGTTTCCTATCATGTTTCCCCATTCAGTCCAGGAACCATCATAGTTTCTGACTTTTGGATATCCAAGTAGATATTTCAATACAAACCAACTGTGTGAAGAACGTTCTCCAATTCTACAATAACAAATTACGTCTTTGTCAGGAGTAACTCCTTTTGGTTCATAATTTTGTCTTAATTCTTCAACTGCTTTGAAAGTACCATCTGCATCATTAACAGCAGTTGCCCAAGGAATGTTGTTTGCATCAGGGATATGACCACCTCTTTGTGCATGCTCCATTGGATACTCGGGAGGTGCAGTGATCTTACCAGTGAATTCTGCAGGAGATCTTACATCTACCAATACAGTATCTTCTTTTTCTAAAGATCTACTAACATCAAATAGATATGCACGTAATCCCTCATCTGGAGGTTGTCCAACATAAGTTGTCGATGTAATTTGAGGTTCATCAGTAGTGTATTCTTTATTTTCTAATTCCCATTTTTTTCTTCCACCGTTCATGATCTTTAAATTTTCATGACCGTAAATTTTAAAAACCCAGAAAACAAATGCTGCAAACCAATTGTTAAAGTCACCATAAAGAATAACTTCAGTATCTGCAGTGATTCCATTTTTAGCCATTAATGCTTCAAATGCTTTTTTGCTAATGATATCTCGTGTAACAGGATCATTAATGTCTCGTTTCCACCAAATTAAACTAGCACCATTAATGTGACCTTTTTGATATCCATTTACAGGATCATAATCAACTTCAACTAATTTCCTTTTTTCGTTAGGAGGATTTTGTAATACCCATTCTGTATCAACTAAAACTTCAGGGTGTGCGTAACACATAATGGATACGAATTTGTTTTCATACTTAATTGTTTTTCCAAAAAACATGAAAAATATCATTTTTAAGTAAATGTGATTCAGAATAACTGCTTGAAATTACATAAAGTTGCAATAGTTAGTAAGGTAGGGTCTAAGGATTCAGAACAAGCTGCAAAAGATGTTACAAAAAAGCTATTAGCAAAAAAATCAACAGTATTTACAATTTCCCCAATTGAAGTTGAAGGTGCAAAGCAAATTGATACTTTGGAGGAATTAAAAAAAGAAAAGTTGGATTTGGTAATCACTCTAGGTGGAGATGGGACAACACTTCGCGTATTTAGAAACTTGGAAAATGAAACTCCAATTCTAACCATCAATGTAGGTGGAAATAGAGGAATTTTAGCAGAAATTACAATTGAAGAAATTGATAATGCAATTGATCAAATTTTAAAAGATAATTTCTTTTTAGATAAAAGAACAAGAGTTGTTGCATCTTGTGGAGGAAAAGAATTTCCACCGGCATTAAATGAAATTTACATTACCAGGACAAACTTGACTAAAACTGCAGAAATTAAAATTAAATTTCAAGATGATACAGTCAAGCAGAAAATGGATGGAGTGATAATTGCCACTCCAAGCGGTTCTACAGGTCACTCTTTTTCATTAGGTGGTCCAATTTTGCACGAAAGTTTAGATGTTCTAATTATAACACCCGTTGCTCCAGTGTATAGATTGGCTTCATTGATTGTTCCAGATGAAAAAATCGAAATTGTATGTTCTCATGATTGCAACATTGCAATGGATGCACAAGTAGTTAGAGCAGTTGGATATGAAGAACCAATAACTATTAGAAAATACAAAAAACCTGCAGTCTTTCTAAGATTAAAGAAAAGAGGGTTAAGACAGATGACTAAACTTGGATTTTAGAATTTTAGACGCTAGTGCATTTTATGCAGGAATTCCATTTAGAACATCAGAGGATTGTTACACAACATCATTAGTTTATGAAGAAATCAAACACATAAAGAAAAACCATGATGCCTTGGGAACTTTACTTGAAACTAATAGATTAAAAATTAGGGAACCTAGTTCAGAGTCTACAAAAAATGCAATTAAATCATCAAAGGATACCGGGGATTTTCCTCAATTATCAAAACAAGATATTTCAATCATTGCATTAGGTATTGAAATGAAAGGCCAAATAATTAGCGATGATTTTGCGATTTCAAATGTAGCCAAGAATATAGGTTTAGAAATTATACCAATCATGACTAAAGGGATTAAAGATGTTGGAAAATGGATTCATTATTGTCCTGGATGTAGAACTAATCATACAATAGGGAAGGAGTGTCCTGTGTGTGGAACTTCATTGAAAAGAAAATTATTGAAATAAAGTAGGTAAAATTAGATAGTTAAAATTAATCCAATTCTATCAAGAGTCGTGTAAAGTTTTTTGATCTGATTTTTTTAAGAATTTACTTTTAGTGTCCAGTGTTTTTTTAATTTTTTTTGCACGAGCCTCACCCAAACCTTCAACTTTTGCCAATTCAGTAGTAGTGGCACTAAAAACTTTCAGAGGAGTTCCAAATTTAGTAAGCATCCTAACTGCAAATTTCTCCCCAATTCCAGGTAAGCTACAAAGAACTGAAAGCTGTTGCTTTTCTAAATCAGATGATTTTTTGATCTTTTTTAGATATGGGCCTTTAGGAGTATCTTTTCTAGAACACATCGATACCAAAAGTTTAGCAGTATGAGCAGCACTAGGTGTTGGAATTACAGGAATTTTAAAATCAATAGCTACAGTTGATAGTGCACCATAAAAAATTAAAGGATTTTCAGTGATCTCTTCAATCTCATCAACATTACCTTCCATGAGAACAATAGGATGCTCAAAGTGTTCTTTCAATCGGGAGCATTGATCAAAAAGTCTACCATCAAAAACTGAAGCCATAAGATCACGAATACTTTTTCGCTCAACAATTGTTTCAGGTGCAACAATATAATCACCAATCGGAAGTGTTTTCATTTCAATATTCAATCCAATTGATTTTAACAAATCTGGAATTCCACTTTTTCTCTCCCGTTCATCCACTACGATTCGAAGGTTTTCTAAATTCACAGCATTGCTAAGAAAGAATTGTTAATATCTTGTATGAAATTAAACTAGAAAATTATTTTCTAGGATTGTCTTCTACAGGGGGTGCATTTGGAGGAGGTGCACCTGCAGGGCCACCTTTCATTTGTTCAGTGATTTTTACTTCTTGTTCTTTTAGAGTTTCTTTTAGACGTGTTTCTTGTTTTTCAAGAACTGTTGCACGAGTTTTAGTAAGTTCAACTCTCTCTTCTAATTCATCAATTAATTCTTGTTTTTTTGATTTAATCAAAACTGTACCAGATTGTTTAAAGACTGAATCACCATCAGCAACTTTTCGTAGTTCTTCAAGGGCTTTTCCTGTTTCTGCATTTTCAATCTCAAGATGTTGTTTTTGTTGCATTACTGATTGAAGGCTCTGTTGAGATTGTTGCATTTTCATTATTTGTTCTTGAAGCCATGGTGGCATTTGTCCTGCTGACATAATTTATCAAAAAATTTGTTTCATTATATCTTTACCGATTCTATTGAATCATAACTTGCCTGAATTAATCTTAAAGTTGAATTCAAGTTTGCTCTAAGATGAGTTAATTGGTCAGTTTCAACAGCAATAGTAATTTTTTCATCAAAAGTTATCTGAGTTTTTACAGGATTATCAGGATAAAATTCATTGTCAGTATTTACAGAATCAAAAATTGCTCTTGTCTTGTCTTTTGCATTAACAATGATTTTTGCACTAAAGTTTAATGTCATATGCAGTTCCGGCTACTTTATAGCTGCATTTTTTACAAGACCAAATTCCAACGGCATCACGTCCAAAGTTTTGTGAACCACATTCAGGACAAGTTCTTTTTTCTTTTAATGTATAATGAACTTTTGAATATTGTTTTCTAAGTTTGATTCCGTAACGAGCACCTAATCCTTTCAAGGCTTTTTTTGCTTTAGAGTGTTTAACCATTTTTACTGACTACCTTTTTGAGCTTCTTTTATTATTTCTCTTATTTTTGCACCTACACGTACAGCTGTATCACCACATTGATGGATTTCTTCTAAAGTAAATCCGTCACTACCACCTTTTTGTAGTGCAACGATATTTCCATCAGAATCACTGGTAATTGTAACTCTAGCATCCATACTAGCCCATTCATCGCCATTTGGATCAACTATAATGTGATTTCCAATCTTTCCCATAGTTACAGATACTGGAATTGTTGTAGTAGGTAATGGAGATTCTTCGCCATCAACAAGTGTTACGTTATCATCAACCATAGTCCATTTTGGAGTTTTTGATGTGAGTAGTGCAGCAGTAGCAGAATATGAGCATGCATCAAAGAGATTTCCATCATAATCAATTACCACAATATCGGCAAATACACCAACTACAAATTTATCTTTTTCAATAACTAATTGTGATACATCAACCATATGACTTTCTCTAATTCCTCTATCAACAACTCTTGCCAATTCAATAACAGGAGCTTGTGGCGGTCCAGTTTCAACAGTAGAATGTGAAAGGGGCAATAGTTCAGCAGTACACATGAAGATACCTTTGTCACCCATATCTGGGAAAGGTCTATCTGGTTGGATTTTTACTCCACATAAAACTTCGGAATCACCAAGTCGTACTCTAGCAGAACCATTTGCTTTAGGAATTGCATTAATTTCAATTTTTATTTCACGTGGTTCATCTAATGCTCTACCATCAATTCTTTTTCCTTGTTCTAATAGTTCAAGAATTTGTGTTTTCTTTAATTGATCAATAACAGAAACAGATGTCAATTTTAGTCCCCTCCATTTCCAAAGTATTTGTCTTTGAGTGCTTTCTTTTGAAGTTCATAAACTTGTTTACATCCATCAACACCTACTTGAACACATTTCTCGTATTCTTCAGGAGTTAGAACACCGTCTAATTGTAATAAGGTAATTTTTTCAAGACTTGGCATATAACCAACTGGCATATCTGCTTGACCTGCTTGGTCTTCTTCATTGTTAACATCAAGAATGATAGTATCTGCAACTTTTCCAGAAGCAACTGCTGCAACCATATCTCGCATTGGGATTCCAGCATCAGCTAATGCAACAGATGCTGCTGTAAGTGCAGCACATCTTGTTCCACCATCGGCTTGTAATACTTCAATAAATACATCAACTGCAGTTCTTGGGAATTTTTCCAACATCACTGCAGGTTCTAGTGCTTCTTTGATTACTTTGGAAATTTCAATTTCTCTTCTTGAAGGTGCTGGTCTTTTTCTTTCATCAACAGAGAATGGTTCCATATGATATCTAACTCTTAAAATTCCAGTATCAGTATTTGACATGTGTTTTGGGTGTACATCTCTTGGACCAAAAACTCCGACCAAAATTTTGTTATCACCAAATTCAATGTAAGCAGAACCATCAGCGTTTTTCAAGCCACCGGCTTTAATCATAATTCGTCGTGTCTCATCTATTTTACGACCATCGCAACGAACACCATTCTCGTCCAATAGGACCATTTTTGCGTCTCGTCCGCCCATTAAGTTTCATCATCCTTTATTTCTAACATTTCTTTAATCTGGTCAGTCAAATTAGCAACATGTGCTTTCTGATCAACCATTTCAATTGCTTTTTTAGCCTTTAATAATCCCTCTGGAGTTTCACAAGAAACTACAACCCAGCCATTTTGGCCAATTGTAACTGCAGCATTCGTAGCCATTTCAATCATCTGGATCATACTGCCTCTCTTACCAATTAGGCGTGGAACTTTGCTTGGTGAAATTTTAACCAAGTCACCAGAGTCAATTGTACCTAAATCTCTATCAGAGATAGTAACTAGAGGATCTCTTGTTCTATCAAAATTAGCAATTCTGGCTGCCACTAGATCGCCTGTTTTTAATTTAGTTGCAAGTTCATCAGCATGTGCAGAGAAATCGCGTCCAAAAACATCTTGTGCAGGCAAAAATCCAACATAGCATGAATTGATATCAAGTTCCCAAGATAGTGATGTGTGTGAATTTATTTTACCAATAACAAGATCATCGATTTTTGGGATATATTTTCCAGTTAATGTAATTACTCGGACTGTATCTTCATAAATTTCAGAAATACCTATAGTTGTAGAAATTATCTTTTCTCCTTCAAGGATTACATTTTGCTCAGGTCTAAATGGACCAGTAGTTATAACATCGCCTGGAATAACATATTTTCTTTTATTATCCATTATTGAACTACCTCTACTGAAGCTGAACCCTTGGTTATAGAACCTAATCTGTCTATCACGTTTGGCCTTGCTGCAGCGGGTATTTCAAGTATTGCTTTTAATGAACCATTATTTTGCCATTCTTCAGATTCTAAAGAACCTACAGATTTTAGCACCGCATATGATTGGGATGCAAACTGTGCCGGAATTACAATTTCCAGTTTTAGACTTTCTGATTTTAGTGCAATTATGGAACGTAGTTGTTCTACAATATCTTTTACCTGCTCATCAACGCTTTTTTGAGGATCAACTGAAACTCGTCCATCTTTCATAGCCTGTTCAATCCTCAATGGAGGGTGTGGCAAATGTGATTTAGGATCTACGTATGTTTTAGCAATATAGGTGACAATCTGTTTTTTCTTGTCTTCCATCATTTTTCGTCTTTGGTCAGTAGTGAGATTTAGATCACCTTTCTCAAGGATTATCTGAGCAATTTCAGTCTGATCTTCAGTTTTGAATGCTTTTAGTAATTTCTCAGCAGAAGGTCTTGTGCCTTTTCCAGAATCAGTGTAAATTTCATCAGATACCAAAACGGCAGAAATATCTTTTTTCTTCCCCATTTTGTAATCAAGTGCTGGATCAGGCTTTACCATAATCTCAAACTTTTCCCCTTCAAAGGAATATCTTACTAATGTTACATCGACCATTTCTAAAATGGATAAGGAGGATTTGCTATTTATCTATACGTAAAACTAGCTAGATTTTTATGTGGACTTTGAAGATTTTGTTCAAGATTTGTCATCCTTAGAGGTAATTAGTAACGATAACCAAAAGATAGCTGTAAAGCTAAAAGGCATTCCATTACAGTATGCAAATGCACTTAGACGTGTATGTCTAAACGGAGTTCCAGTTTTTGCAATAGACACTGTAGATATTATTGAAAATTCTTCAGTATTAGCAGATGAAGGCTTGGCCCACAGATTAGGACTTATTCCAATAACTACAGATTTAGCTAGATTCAACGAACCATCAAAATGTGAGTGTCAAAGTGAGACAGGATGTTCAAATTGTAAAGTAATGTTAGTTTTAGATTCAGGGGACTCAGACGTTACAAGAGCCGTCCTCAGCGGTGAATTATCTTCAGAAGATGATTCAATAAAACCAACTTCAGAGAAAATTCCAATTGTTCAACTAGCACCAGGTCAAAGAATCAAAATTGAGTGCTATGCTAGACTTGGACGTGGAACTGAACACGCAAAATGGAATGCTTCAAACATATCTACACTTACAGATACTGACAAAGAAGATATCAAAGTACTAACTGTTGAATCAACAGGAGCCCTCAAACCAGAGCAAATTATCGTTTCTGGAGTAGATGAGGTCAGCAATAGAATAGGTCAATTTAAAGAAATGATTGACAAAGTCGAAGCATAATTAAGCATAGACATTATATTTGGGTTTCAAACCGCATTATTCACATGACTAGTCAAGTGGTAATACATATGGCAAAAGATCTAAAGAAAGCATCTACAAAAAATGATGCTGCAATTTGGGCAAAATTAGCAGAATATGCTTTAAAACCATCAATTGCAAGAAGAGATCTCAATTTGAATAGAATCGATCAATTAACCAAAGAAAACGACATTGTAGTATTCCCAGGCAAAGTTCTCGGAACAGGCAATATCTCACATAAAATTACATTATTCTCATTTTCAATTTCAAATTCCGCAGCAGCCAAAATATTAAAAAACGGTGGGAAATTAATCACACATACAGATTTGATTGAACAAAATCCAACAGGAAAAGGAGTAGTACTACTTGGCTAACGGAAGAATTAACAAACCAGCTGGAATAAATTCAAACACATCTAAACAAGAAGTTGTTATCAGAACAGATAGACCAATTGTTGTAGATGCAACTAATCACATTGCAGGAAGACTAGCATCAAATGTTGCAAAACTGCTAATGCAAGGACACAGAGTTTCAGTTGTCAATTGTGAAAAAATTATGATGAGTGGTGCAAGAAGTAATCAAATTAAAGAATACAGAGAATTTTTAGAAATTAACAGTATCATCAATTACAAACACGGTCCTGTACACTATAGAAGACCAGATACCTTAATGGCAAAAATGATTCGTCAAATGCTACCATTTGATAGAAAGCCATCAGGTAAAGCAGCACATCAAAGACTTAGAACATACATTGGTTCCCCTAAAGAAATTAAATCATTAGAAAAAATTCAATTTGAAAAAGCATTGATTAGAAAAACCCCATCAAACTATACAGTACTTGGGGAATTATGCAGAGTAATAGGGTGGACTGAATGACAACTCCAAAAACTGAAATTTATTTTGCAACAAGAAAAACAGCTAGTGCCCATGTTTACATTACTAAAGGAAAAGGTAAAGTTAGAATTAACAACGTTCCAGTAGAAATGATTCCACAAGAAACTGCTCGTGAAGTCATTTTAGCACCATTAGAGATCACAGGAGATTTGAGAGACAAAATCGATATTTCTGTCAGAGTTAGAGGTGGCGGTTTCATGGGCCAAGCAAGTGCAACAGCAACTGGAATTTCAAGAGCGCTAACAGGATGGACTAAATCTAAAAAAGAACCAAAAGATCACCCTTTCCCAAAATCAACTAGAGAAGACCTTAGAAAACGAATCACTGATTTTGACAAATATCTAGTCAGTGGTGATGCCAGAAGAAAAGAACCAAAAAAATTTGGCGGACCTGGTGCAAGAAGAAGAAAGCAGAAATCATACCGTTAGACTGTGAAGGCTGTAATTCTTGCAGGTGGCAAGGGAACCAGAGGTAAACCATATACGGAATATTTTCCAAAAGCAATGATCCCAATCAATGGAAAGCCAATGATAGATTACATTGTGAAATATCTAAAATCATTTAGTTTTGTAGACGAGGTGATAATCATATCAGATTACAATGGATTAGGAGGGCAAATCAAAAACTATTATGGAAATCAAAAAAACATTACTTTCATTCAAGATTCACAAAGTGGAACAGGTGGAGATTTACTACACATTGCAGAGAAGCTCAAAAATGAGTCAGAATTTGTGTTATGGTTTGTAGATAACTTGTGTGCAATAGATCTTAAGGAAATGAAAAAAGTTTTCAAAAAAAAGAAAAGTTCTGCATGCATAGCAACTAGAACTAAAAGAAAAGAAGAGACAGGATTTGCCACAGTAGAGAATGGAATAATAAAAGAATTCAAAGAAAAACCAGTAATGAAATTACAACTATCAGAATGTTTAGGAGTCTACATGTTAGGAAAAGACATTATCAAAAAAATTAAAGCAAAACAAAAACAAAAGCAAATCAACCTCTCATTTGATATTTTACAGGAATTATCTAAAGAAGGAAAAATTAGTGCCTTTGACATTGGTGAAAAAGAATGGATAGATGCAGAATCCCCAATGATCTTAGAGAGAAATGAGAAAACAGTAAAGAAGATTATAAAACAGATGGGATTTTAGATTGTTTTTCAAAATCTGAAATTTTATCTTCATATTGAAAAGTAATTGAAATATCATCTAATCCTTCTAAGAGGACTTTTTTCTGGTATGAATCAATCTCAAAGGATATTTCACTTGATGGAGTTTTAATAATTTGATTCTCCAAATCGACCTCAATTGTTCCAGTTTCTTGTAACAGTTTTTCTACAATTTTTTGCTCCAAGGTAATTGGCAAGACTCCGTTTTTGAAACAATTACTAAAGAAAATATCTGCAAAAGAAGGGGCAATAATTACTGCAAATCCATAGTCAAGTAAGGCCCAAACAGCATGTTCACGACTAGAACCACATCCAAAATTGTCTCCTGCCACAAGAATTTGTGAATTTTTGTATTTTGTATCATTTAAGACAAAATCAGATTTTTCATTTTCTTGTTCATCATATCTCCAATTAAAAAACAGGAATTTCCCAAATCCTGATTTTTGAACTAGTTTTAAGAATTGTTTTGGAACAATTTGATCAGTATCCACATTTACTTTATCAAGAGGAGTAACAATGCTAGTTATTTTTTTAAAAGAATCCATCTTAATTCAAATCCATTTTCCTTACATCTACAAAATGCCCATGAATTGCAGCTGCTGCTGCCATTACTGGACTAACCAAATGAGTTTGTCCACCTGTACCTTGTCTACCCTCAAAGTTTCTATTGGATGTACTTGCACATCTTTCTCCAGGAGATAAAATATCAGGATTCATTCCAAGACACATACTACAACCAGCTTCTCTCCATTCAAAATTAGCATCAATGAAAATTTTGTCAAGACCCATTTCTTCAGCTTGTTTTTTTACCATTTGAGAACCAGGGACCACCATTGCTTGAACATGTGATGAGATTTTTTGTCCTTTGATTACTTTGGATGCTGCAATCAGATCTTCTAATCTAGCATTAGTGCATGAACCAATAAACACTCTATCTATTTTGATATCCTCAACTAAAGTGCCAGGTTCCAGAGCCATATATTCAAGTGCTTTTTCAGCCCCTCTCTTTTGATTTGCATCACCATTAGAGAATTCATCAGGAGAAGGAATAGAATCTGTAACGTTACATGTCATGCCAGGGTTTGTTCCCCAACTCACTTGCGGAGCAATATCATCAATGTGTAAAGTGAATTCTTTTTCAAACTTTGCATCACTGTCAGTTTTCAAATCATCCCTCCAAGAATCAACTAGAGATTCGTAATTCTTTGGAGTGTATTCTCTATCTCGTAGATAATCAAAGGTTTTCTCATCAGGTGCTATCAATCCTGCACGGGCCCCTGCTTCAATAGACATGTTACAGATGGTCATTCGTTGCTCCATAGAAAGATCAGTGATTCCTTCACCGCGATATTCAATTACAGTGCCTGTCCCTCCACCAGTTCCGATATTTTTGATAATAGATAGAACAATATCTTTTGCAGTTACGGCATGAGGATTTTTTCTCTTCCCTTCAACTCTAATTTCAAAAGGTTTTGGTTTTTCTAGCCACATAGTCTGAGATGCTAAAACATGCTCCACGTCACTAGTTCCAATGCCCAAGGCCAATGCCCCAAAAGCCCCATGTGTAGATGTGTGACTATCACCGCAAACAATGGTAGAGCCAGGGAGAGTTATTCCCAACTGAGGGCCAATTACGTGAACAATTCCTTGATTCGGACTATCAATGTCAAATAATTTAATTCCAAAATCTTTACAATTTTTTTCTAATGTTTTAATTTGAACCGAAGATGTTTGGTCTAAAATTGGAAGAGAACGGTCAGTTGTTGGAACATTATGATCCATTGTAGCAATGGTAAGATCAGGCCGCCTAACTTTTCTATTATTCATACGCAAGCCTTCAAAAGCTTGTGGTGAAGTTACTTCATGAACTAAATGTCTATCAACGTAGATTAACGATGGATTATTTTGTTTTTCAACAACAATGTGAGATTCCCAGATTTTTTCAAAAAGAGTTTTTCCCATTTTAATCCTGGTCTGGCTTGTACTTGAAGAGTCCACCTGCAGCAATTATTTTTCCAATAATCTCTGAAAATGGTTTCATTTTGTATGTTTGATTTTTTGTAATATTTTTAATTTCATTTTTAGACACATCAATTTCTATTTCATCACTTTCTGAAATTCCATCATACGCATCCTGTTCTATTTCAATAGGTAACAAAAATGCCCCATCTACTGAATTTCGATAAAAAATTCTTGCAAAAGATAATGCGAGAACGGCCTTTATTCCCGAATGGGATAGTGCAATTGGAGCATGTTCACGAGAAGAACCGCAACCAAAATTTTTACCAGATAAAATAAAATCACCTTCTTTTACTTTAGAATGAAAATCAGGATCTGATCCCTCCATTGCATGTGTTGCAAGTTCTGCATAATCATGGATTTTTAGATATGTGCCAGGAATGATAACATCAGTATCAATATTATCTCTAGCGTATTTTATGACGTTACCTTTCATTACAAATCCCTCGGGTCAGTGATTTTTCCAGTAACTGCAGAAGCTGCGGCCACCATAGGGGATGCAAGGTATGTTTGAGACTCTACATGACCCATTCTACCAGGAAAGTTTCTGTTTGTTGTACTGATACAAATCTCATCTTTTGCCAAAACCCCCATATGGGCTCCACAGCAGGCACCACAAGTTGGTGGTCCGACTGTAACTCCAGCATCTAAGAAAATCTTCAACAGTCCATTCTCCATTGCCCTCTGATAAATTGAAATTGCTGCAGGTAAAATTTCTGTTCTAATCTTTACTTTTCTTCCCTTTAGGATTTTTGCTGCTGCCTCCAAATCTTCGTATTTTGCTCCAGTACAAGAGCCAATGTATGATTTATCTAATTCAACTGAAGGAGCTTCCCTCACAACACATGTGTTATCAGGAGAGAAGGGTTTTGCAATAGTTGGCTCCATTTCTGAACTTTCATATTCAAAAATTTTGGAATATTCTGCATCTTCATCGCCTTTAATTAAATTGAAATTAGTAGCTCCTCTTTGAGTAAGATAGTCAACTACTTTTTGATCCGGCTCAACAATACCATTCTTTGCTCCAGATTCTGTAGTCATATTACATAATGTGAGTCTACTCTCTACAGACATTTCATCAATGCCACTTCCACCAAACTGCATTGTTTGATATGCACCACCATCATTTCCAATATCCCCAACAATTTTTAGAATTAGATCTTTAGCCATTACATGGTCAGGTAGTTTTCCATTTAGCTTAAAGTAATAAGTTTCAGGAACCTTGAACCAAATTTCTCCATGAAGTAAAACATATGCAATATCTGTATGTCCCAAACCACAAGCAAATGCACCTAATGCACCAGTAGTATTAGTATGAGAATCACCACCGACATAAACATCTCCAGGCATCACCATTGCTTCTTCATGAGATATAGTATGACAAATTCCATACTGACCCATTCCATATTTGAAATGTTTTTCAATTCCATATTGTTTAGTAAATTTTGATAATTTTACAATATTTTCAGCAGACACTTTTTCAGCAGATGGGACAAAATGATCTTCTGCCACCCAAACCTTGGTTGGATCCCATAACTTGTCTACTGGGATTCCTTGTTTCTTTAATTTATCAAATACCTTAATGACTCCAGGTCCGGACACATCATGCATCATTACCTTGTCTACTTTGGCAAAAACCACATCATCTGGGGCAACTGAAGACTTTCCTGCACCCTTTGCAAGAATCTTCTCTACAATATTCATAATCAAAAAAGATTTTTCTACAGATTAAAAGCTTTTCAGGATCTAATCTAGAGTTAAATTTTTAATTTTCCAGTATCAAGACCGTGTTTAACTATAGAAATCAACTCTTCAACAGAACAATTTCTCAAAGAATCAGGCAAAGATTCAGCCTCAAATGATTGAAAACTACCTATTCTTTTTCTAACAAGTATCTTTACAAGACTAGGAACATCCTCAGCGATTTTCGTGTTGATATGATCTAAAATTTCATCTATTTCATTTTGTTCCATTTCTAATCTCTAACATATTCTAATTATTCACAACAATAAAAAAGAAAAGAAAGGTCTGGAATATTGTGCAATTAACGGTTTTTCCACTTTTGGCAAAAAGAATGGATACAGAATTTGATGTTTTTGAAACATTACTAAAAACATTAGAAAATAATAACGAGTCTTTGAAAGAAGGAGACGTTTTAGTAATATCTACAAAATACATCTCAAACTCACAAGGAAGAATTGTAAATTTAGAAAAAATTATCACATCAGAGGAAGGAAAAAAAGTATCAAAAGAATATCAATTAAAACCAGAAATCGCAGAAATAATCATCAGAGAGTCAGATAAAATTTTTGGCGGAATTGGAGGATTTGTAATTACATCATCAGACAATATCATGGCACCAAATGCAGGAATCGATAAATCAAATGCAAAGAAAGGACTAGCCATACTATATCCAACAAACCCATATCTAACGGCAGAAGAAATTCGCAGAAAAGTTTTCTTAAAATTTTTCATCCACATAGGAGTGATTCTTGTAGATAGTAGACTAATGCCTGCAAGAATCGGTACATCCGGTGTTGCAATATCTTGTGCAGGTATAGAACCAGTCTTAGATATGAGAGCAAAAAATGATCTTGATGGCAATCCATTGAAAGTTACATTTCAAGCAGTCGTTGATAATCTTGCAACAATTGCAAATCACAAAATGGGAGAGGGAGCAGAATCAAAACCATTTGCAATAGTTAGAAATTCAGAGGCCACGCTTACTGATAGGAAAATCAAACCATCAGAGATGGCAATTTCTCCCGATCAATGTGTTTACGTTAGAGGTTTGTCAAATCCTCCAAAACTCTAACCTAAAATTCAGTTCGACTTTAAATAGAGGAATTTGGTGTAAAATTTAATGGAATATCTTACCAAATATCCCAAAACAGTATCATTCTTTGATGGAATAAAACACAAAATTGATGTTGATAGTAAAGATGGTGTAGAGCAACTCCACATTGTAGTTAAGAAAAGTTTTGAAGAGTTGACAAAAATTTTCACAGATGAAGGTTTTACTAAAGTTAAACTAGAACACAAACAACCGGATCAAATTGGAAGCGGTCTAAATTTAAAATTAAAAAAACCTTGGGAAATGCACGTAAGGATGGTTGATTTGAAAAAAGGATTAATCGGCATTCATGCAGAAGTAGAAGTTTCAAGAGATTATCTACAACATTTGTTTTCTCAAAGAACCCCAGTAGTTTATGAAGTAGAAGAAATTTTAAAAAAATATCAAGTAGATTACAATATTTGGCACGATAAAATTAAGAAAAACGTGCATGCAATAGTGGATAATTACAAAGTAAGACTTGCAACACCTAGCATCCCAGTTTTTGCATGGAAACCAATGTTGTTTGTAATTGGTACTATAGCAGCATTTTACGGTTGGAAATACTTTAACACAATCTGGTAAGGATTAAACTCCGAGAGTTTCAGCCTTGCTTAGTTCTAAAAAGACTTTATCTCCAACTGAGAGACCCATCTCTTTGTACTCATGCATTTCAAGTTTTAATTGAGTAACACCGGATTGCATACCAGCTCCACCCATACCAGACATCATCTTGTTCAAGTCTTTCATCATATCATTCATGTTTGAAAATCCCATTACTTTTGGTGCTCCAAATGGAGGTTGTTGTTGTGGTTGAGTTCCTTCCTTTAGATCTTTTAGGGATGACAGTGAGACTACAACATATGGTGCCCCGTCAGGTGCTGAATCTATGCTTTTTACTACAAATTCTTTCTTCATATCTAGAGTTGTATCTAATTCAATATAATTTTAATTTTAAGGTCAATTTGTACTAGATTAGGCAAGTTTGAAGCTTTAATTACAATTTTTAGGATTTTAAATCATTGTCAGAAAATGTAAAAACGACATTACGATATTATGGGATTTCACCATGGGAAATCGAGGTCCTATACGGATATCTAAATTCCCGCTTTACTGTAATTCAAAATGAAATAGAGGCAGATGATGAAAATTTTGTCAGTTTCCTAGATATTGATATTCCACTGCAATTCAATGAAGAATTTTTCCAATGGTTTGATTTCAAACGTTGGGAGCAAATCAAAGCAGTATTCAAAGAAATGAAAAGAAGAAGAGGCAGTGGAAATGCTTTAAAAATTGTGATTAACTTTTCTGGAAAACCAAAAATAATTTTCAGAATAGATATTGAAGAAAAACAATGGTTTGATAATGCATTAGAAAAAATTGATTTTGTATTAGAATTATTGCCATATCATCTAGATCCAAAAAAAATCCCATCAGATATTTCTAAAATAGAATACAAATTTGATCCAGAGTCAATCAGATGGCGTTTAGATACCGCATCATCTGAAAATAAAAAATATACATTTTCAGGAGATACGTGGAATGAAATTATTTAAGATCTTTTTGTAAAGGCTCTAACAATCCATGCAATTCCTTATACTTTGATTCTAAAAATTCAAGTGCATCAACGAGTTTTTTAGATTTGCCATATTTGTAACGAATCAATTCTCTATGATGCCAAAACGTTTGATTCTCATTAACAGATAAAGTTGTAAAATAATCAGTACCCTTCAAAGAATCAGGGAGTTTTACATCATGTGGAAATAAAATATCTACAATAAACCATTCATCACCATCTGGATAATCAGAACCAGTTTCTACATCAAAGAATACATGCAGTAAATCAGACTGCATAAGACCATCATCACTAATAGAGGGATGTTTGACAGATGATTTTTTAAAATCTAAATTAACTAATTGTGGTTCAAAGAAACCTTTGATGATAGATTTTCTAAATATTTTATTTGCTTCATTAATATTCAAATGCAGAATAATATTCTACGAAACTTGCCTATAACTTCTTAGGTTCAGGGTAACAATCTAGACTTCTAAGGAATCTAATATTTTTGAAATATCAGTATTAGAATGACCATTTTTTGAAATATTTTGTTTTGCAGGTGGATTTTCTAAATAATTTGGGATTTTGTCTTGTAGTCTTGCAGTGTATGGGGTAGTGTTTTCATTTTTGTAAAATACTCCAGTTGGTATTTTATTTCCCCACTCTAGGGATTTAATCAAAGCTTGAGATAGTTTTTCATTAATTTCAATTTCTGAATCATAATGGACTGTTGGCTCAAATCCAGTGTCCTCTAGTTTGTAAATTCTAGAATGTCTTTTTTGAGCCTCATCCATCAAATCAGCACCGGCATACCAGTCTCTAGTGTTAAGATCATTGTAAGTTGGACATGGTTGCAATACATCAAGAAATGAAAGACCTTTGTGATTTACAGCTTGAACTATCAAATCTTTGAGATGTCGAACATCATAAGAATAACCACGAGCTACAAACGTAAAACCACTAGCAATTGCCAATCCAATTGGATTAACATTAGAATTTGTATTTGGAGAAGGTAATGATTTTGTTTTTTCTCCCAATTTCAAAGTAGGAGATGCTTGACCTTTTGTCAAACCATAAACTCCGTTATCAAAAATAATGTATGTCATGTTTACATTTCGTCTGCCAGCAGCTACAAAATGACCAGCACCGATTCCCAAACCATCACCGTCTCCCCCTACTGCAACTACAGTCATCTCAGGGTTTGCAATCTTTGCACCTTGAGCAAATGTCAAAACTCTACCATGTAGTGTGTGGACACCGTATGTGTTAATGTAATGAGATGTTTTTCCAGAACATCCAATTCCTGAAAATATTGCAGTCTTGTCTCTTGGAGCACCCATGTCAGCTAATGCCATTTGTATAGCATTGACGATACCAAAATCCCCACATCCAGGACACCAATCGTTATGAACATCTGTTTTAAATTCTGCAGGTTTAAGCGCCATGCATTAAGACCTCCCTTTTTTCTGCTTTGTTTTCAACAATTTTCTTGAGTGCATCATAAACTTCAGTACTAGTCATTGCACGTCCAGTATATTTTAAGATAAAATAGTCAATATCACGTCCAATATTTTGTTTGAATAATTTTCCAAGCTGACCGGAGTGATTTGCTTCTACATCAATTATTGTTTTAGCGTCTTTAAGTAAAGATGAAACATATTCTGATGGAAATGGATGCATCAGTTTTAGTTGAAGTAATCCTATCGAAATCCCTTCTTTCTTTAGCATGTCTATTGCATCTTTAACTGGACCAATTGTAGAACCCCAAGAAATTATGGTGTAATCTTCAATACCATACGATACTGCTTGTTCTTCATTTGGAATGCGTTTTAAAATTAAATCCAATCTAGACATTCTCTTATCCATCATCTTTACACGTATGATTGGATCCTCTGTGATATGGCCTGTTTCATCAGATTCATCGCCAGTATTCCAAAAAATCCCATTATCCATTCCAAGTCTTGAGCGAGGAGAAACACCATCTTCAGTGAATTCAAATCTTCTGTAACCATCCTCAACTGTATCCAGTAATAGACCCCTATCAATTGAAATTTTTTCAGTGTCAAATCTTTTGCAAGTGATAACAGAACTCGCATGAAATTTATCCATCATGTGGATTACTGGAACTTGGAAAATATCTGCATAGTTAAAACAATTACCAGTATCATAGAAGCTCTCTTCAATTTCTCCGGATGCATAAACTATCTTTGGGAAATCACCGTGTCCGGCAAATACTGAAAATAGTAAATCATCTTGTCCATGTCTTGTTGGTAATCCAGTTGATGGGCCACTTCTCTGATATGCAGTAATCACCACAGGAACTTCGTTTATTCCTGCCCAACCTAGCATTTCAGTCATTAATGCAAATCCAGGTCCGGATGTACAAGTAGCAGAACGTGTTCCAGTTAAAGCACCACCAATAGTCATACCCATTGCACAAATTTCATCTTCAGTTTGAATTACTGCAGTAGAGCCGGGTCTATCACCAATTATTTCTAAAATTTCATTTGATTCCAAAAATACAGATTCATCAGAAGCTGGTGTGATTGGATAGTATGGTTGGAATCTACATCCAGATGCCATCTTTCCTAATGCCGTTCCCTGAAATCCCTGAACAAGTAAAGTTCCAGGTTCTTTTTGTGTTCCAAGTAAAGTGTGAGCAAAGTTTTCAAATTTTGCTGTAGCATAATTGTAAGAGTATGTTGCAGTCTGTTGATTGATTTTTGCAATTTCAGGTTTTTTTGAAAAAATATTGTTAATTGTTTTTTGCAAAGAATCAGGAGGCATTTTGACAAGACCCAAAGATAATGATACACCAATCACATTATACATTCTGATTAGTCCCTTTAGACGTGGGTTTTCAGTTTCTTCAGATAATGTCAAAAGAATTGATTTGAAAGATACAGGATATAGTAAAACGCCTTTTTCTTTTGCAATTTCTAAAACGCCTGCGACAGTAAATGGTTTATTTTTTGACTCTAATTCTTTGTGCAGTCTTTCTTTAAACGGTGCATCAAGGGTGTGAACTCCATCAGTTTTAGTTTCTGCAATATCTGAATCATAAATTATTCCACCACCAGAAACTACTTCATCGTAATGACGGAAAATTGTTTCAGCATCAAAACATGCCATTAAATCTACAGCATTAACATTTGAATGAATTTTTTTATCAGCAATTCTTACTGTGAAATAACTGTGTTCACCTTTGATGTTTGAATAAAATTCCCTCTTTCCAAAAATTTGATAACCCATTTCAGCACATACACGAGAGAAAATATTGGCACCGGATTCAACCCCACTTCCTTGAGGGCCTCCAATCAACCACGTGAAATCAACTGAACTCACAGATATTCACACATTTCCTGAATTTTAATAGTAAGATGACGCATATCGTCTAACCTCCGGTGGCTGCATCAAACAATGCACACTCACATTTATCACGTTCACCACAATAAGGACACACACATACACATTTTTCAATCGAATTTCCACATTCTACACAAATAGCAAATTCTTCCTCTTCTTCAACTTTAGAAGACATTGATAAAATTACAAAGAAATCGTATAAATGGTTTGAGATGAATATCAAGACTGATGAAAAAGAAAATTTTTCTTACAAGAACTTTACATGATTTTGCACTAAAAGAGTTGAGAAAAAAATATCAGATTGAAATTCATTCAGGTCAAATTCCCATCCCACAAACTAAATTGCGATCAAAGATCAAAGATATAGACGGACTAATCTGTTTTCCATATGACAATATCAACAAAGAAATCATTGATGAAGGGAAAAATCTCAAAGTAATCAGTACGTACAGTGTAGGTTTTGATCATATAGATACTGAATACTCTAAACAAAAGAAAATACGTGTCGGTTACACGCCAGAAGTTTTAACAGATGCAACAGCAGATATGGCTTTTTCATTACTATTGGACATTGCAAGAAGAACTACTGAAGGAGATAGAATCATCAGAGAGGGAAAATGGAAAGAAATCTACGGTGCATTTGATTATGTCGGAGTAGATCTTCAAGGAAAAACAATTGGAATTTTAGGTTTAGGTAGAATTGGTAGCACACTTGCTAAACGAGCAAAGGCATTTGATATGAAAATTATATATCATAATAGAAAACACGTTGCAAAATCTAAAGAAAAATCACTTGATGCAAAATATGTGTTATTTGAAAAACTAATCACTGAAAGTGATTTCATTTCAATACATGTGCCTCACACAAAAGAAACAGACAGATTGTTTAACATGAAAATTTTTAAAAAAATGAAAAAATCATCATTTTTGATTAACACATCAAGGGGAAAAGTGGTAAATGAGAAAGATCTAGTCATCGCACTAAAGAAAAGAATTATTTCAGGCGCAGGCTTGGATGTTTTTGAAAAAGAGCCAATTAAAAAAAATCATTCACTAGTAAAATTAGCAAATATTGTACTTGCTCCACACATAGGAAGTTCAACAAAAGAAACAAGAGTCAAGATGGCTGAAATTACTGTAAAGAATTTGAATTTAGGAATTAATGGAAAAAAGCCAATGTATTCAGTAGGATATTGATTTTTACGCATGAGTTGGAAGTCAGTTAAATGGGCAGTTTTTATATCGAAATTATAACCTAAAATCAGATTGAAAAAATTTAAGCATACAAATGAAGAATTAGAATTAGCTAAACTACAGTCTGAAAAAGAAAAAAAGGAAAAAGAGTCTGAAGAATAAGACCTTTTTACTTGTCTTTTTCAGACAAGTTTTTTTTTAAAATTTAATTTTAGAAGTGAATTTTTGATTTAGTTGATCATAGAGTTTTTTTCTTTCAGTAACTAATTGTTTAGAATCATCATACATTTTTGTAAAAAACGCTGCAAGAATACGTTCACCGCTTTCATCAAAAAATCTAACACTGAAACTAATTTTTTCAGGTTTCTGCTCTTGAACAAATTCTGCAGTTTTGATTATCTCTGAGTTAAGATGTGTATGAGCTGGTCCAGCATGGTCGCCAATTGTAATCCATTTGTCTTTTTGTCGAATACTAAGGGAATCACTTCGAATCTCACTTGTGGCACCACTGTTTTTTACGATAAGTAAAACATCATCAATTTTTATCAAATCAGATAGTAATTCTAAAAGCAACAATAGTTCTTTAAAACTAAATTATTTCAATTTTTGGAACGATTCATGTCAATTTGGATAAAATCATCGGTGTCGCCATGAACACAATCTGTCCCAATTGCTTTAACGGGTGAAAAACTAATTTTCCCATCATGCATTTTACCTTCATTTTGTAAAATGCCTATTTTACCTGATACAATGTGCTTGTGTTTTTGACAGGTTACTCCCACCATATATTCATCAGATCCAGAAATGATTGATACGATAAATTGAGGAGGGTTAACACATTGTTTCCCTTCTTCCATTACTGAACATTTGTCAGGTACCATAGTTTGATTTAGAATTTTATTGGATATTAATCTTGATTGTAAGAGATTTAATTTATTATCAACTTAATCAAATCAAGATTGAAAGTAATTGGCACATAGTTTTGATGTTATCATTATTGGGGGAGGTATTCTTGGAACTTCAATATCATATTTTTTATCATTTCTAAATAAATCAAAAAAAATAGCAGTTATTGAACAATCTCACAATGTTGCATTTCATACAAGTGGAAGAAACACAGGTAAAGTTCATGCTCCATATCTATACAATCCAGAAAAGAAAAAATTATTTGCAAAATCAGCTTTCCACGGTTATGAAATGTGGGAAACATATGCAAAATTAAAAAAATTACCATTTGAAAAAGACGGAGTTGTAGAAGTTGCTTTAGATGAAAAAGGAATCAATGTTCTTGAAAAATATCTCAAATGGGGGAAACAAAATGGTTTAGAAGATAACGATATTAAATTATGTAACAAAGAAGAAATAAAAAAAATAGAGTCAGAAATTAAATGTGAATCAGCATTATGTGTTTACAAAGATGCATCTACAGATTATTCTTTACTTACAAATTCAATAATGAAAGACAGTAAAGAAAATGGTACAACATTTTTGTTAGATACAAGAGTTACAAAGATAGAAAAAAAAAAAGACAGATGGGTAATTACAATAAATGATGACCATGAAATTTATGCAAAATTTTTAATCAATGCTGCAGGGGGGGAGGCTGTAGATATTGCACATAATGTAGGAGTAGCAAAAAAAGTTACAGACGTACATTTTAGAGGAGAGTATTGGAAAGTTCCCAAAGAATACAACAATCTTACAAAATCTAGTGTGTATTCTGTTCCTGAATTTCCAGAATATCCATTCTTAGATCCACATTGGATTCTCAGAGTAGATGGTAGTTGTGAAATTGGACCAAATGCAGTTCCAGTTTTTAGTCCATACGGATATGATAAGGTAGAAAATATCAAAGAATTCATTCCAAAAATGCTAGAGATGTTAAGTTCGGGTGCAAGAAAAGCAATTTTTGATAAACAATTTCAAGAACTTGCAATGAATGAAATACAATCATCCATGTCAAAAACTGCAATGGTTGATAGAGTAAAAAAATTCTTGCCAAAAATAGAGACAGATAAAATAACTGAAAAAGGCACAGCAGGAATAAGATCATCAATCATTGATGAGAATGGAAAATTTGTACCAGATATAATTCAAATTGATGATGAAGCATCATTTCACATTTTAAACTATAATTCTCCAGGCGCTACAGGAGCTTTACCATTCGCTGCACACATTGTAAACAATCTAAACGAAAAAGGATTCTTCAGGTGTGAAAATATTGAAGCACAATGTGGTCCATGGAAATTCAATGAGATCATAGAAAAAATCAAGTGAATTGTAAAATATTGGATTAATGAATATTATTTTATTTTATATCGAAGAATTGCTAAAACAGCGTTATCAATATCTAATTTTTTAATAATATTTGGAGAAACTGCAAATTCTATTTTAGCAGAAGTGTTTTTTGCAATTTCAAGCATCTTGACTATTTTTTTAAATTGGGAATTTGTATAATAGTTAGCAGACACAATCAAGGTATCCACAGCACCCATTTCTAGTGCTTTGTAGATGACATTATTTCTTTTAGCAGTCAATCCGTCTTTGAATAATTTTTCATATTTTTCAAGTAATTCAATGACATGTTTTCTCCTATGTTGGTATAGATGATGGATAATTTTCTCATTGATATCTTTAGACGGTGTTGAAAAAGACAAATTTTCTACAAATCTACATTTTTTTATCAATTCTGAATTAAGTTCATCGTAAAATTCGGTTTTTGCAGGACCAGAACCACCTAACAAAAGTAATTCTGAATTAGAATCCATTGTTTTTATTTTATTTGCAACTTTCTTAAAGAAAACATGAATTTTTGTTTGTCGAGCCCTCAAAAAGCGCCCCTGGCTTTGCCCTCCTTTTCTATGTCTACCCTGTAAATCAATTTTGAGTTTTGCTTCTTGTAATATCTGACTACCATGAAATTTTTGAATTCTTGCAGTTTTTTGATCAAGTGTTACCAATAAAACATCATAATTAGTTTTTAGAACATCATTGAATGGTTTGACATATGGTTTTTTGTTTACCATGTAAATGTAAGGAAGCTTTTTTGAAGTTCCAATTTCTTTAATTATTATTTTACCATTAGTTACCCAACCAAAAATACAAAGAGTTTGTACAAATTTTCCAACAGATGAAGGGTTCTTTTTAAGATCTAGAATTCTTTTTTGGATTTTAGATTTAATTTTTTCAACAGTGTCATTACGTTTATTTTCATTTAGTAAAGAAATTGTTTCATTGCCCTTACCATAAGGGTAGTAGACAGACACACATGTAGAATTAATTTGTTTTATTTCATGAAGGAATTGATTAATAGAAATCCATTCAGATGAAGAAATTTCAGAAGATTCCAAAGTGTTCAACAACAAACAGTGAATGTATGCATATAAAATTCAAATCTAAATTAAAAATGGCGCCGGGAGGGAGATTTGAACTCCCGTTCCCTTGCGAGAACGTGCTTTATGGTTTAACAATTTCCAGGCACGCGCCCTACCTGGCTAGGCGACCCCGGCACTA
>Ga0209665_1000201_pt1 | contig 55352 bp, 54 predicted proteins | sample SaaInlV_200m_DNA_2_FD_184675 | JGI IMG/M metagenome (GOLD analysis project Ga0209665, IMG submission 184675) | Marine microbial communities from expanding oxygen minimum zones in the Saanich Inlet - Saanich Inlet SI074_LV_135m_DNA (SPAdes) (version 2) | ecosystem: Environmental > Aquatic >... | reverse complement strand
CTGCTCTGGGCGGAAGCGTTGAAGTTCCAACTATTGAAGGAACCAACGTAACCCTGAAAATCCCCGAGGGGACCCAAAGTGGCCAAAACTTCCGTCTATCACATAAAGGAATGTCATCCCTTAAAGGCAGCTCCCGTGGAAGCATGTTTGTCCAAGTGCATGTGGAAACCCCGTCAAAACTCACAAAAAGACAGAAAGAAATCCTCCGGGAGTTTGACAGTGACAGCTCCTCAAAAAAACCAAAAAAAAGGGAAAAATTGAGTGCTAGGATCTTTGGGTTTCTCTCAGGAATGAGAGAGATTTGGAATGCCTTGCACCCAACTTCTATCTGTTTTAAAAAAGGTGTATGAAACCTAAAACTTTCACCGTGCAAGAAGTTGATTCTTTCTTTGAACGTCTTTCTAAAGAAAGGCCTACACCCAAAAGTGAGCTGCAGTACACAAATTCCTACACGCTTTTAATTGCAGTAGTCCTTTCGGCTCAAGCAACGGATAAAGGCGTCAACAAAGCAACTCCTGCTCTATTTGCTATCGCAGACACCCCCGAAAAAATGCTTCAACTCGGCGAAGAAAAAGTCAGAGACTATGTCAAAACCATTGGCCTATATAAAACAAAGGCAAAAAATATAATTGGATTAAGTCAAAAGCTTTTGGAGAAACACAATGGTAATGTGCCCGAAAGCCGCGAAGCACTAGAGGACCTTCCCGGGGTGGGCCGCAAAACGGCCAACGTAGTTCTCAATGTAGCCTTTGGTCAAGATACCATTGCCGTTGATACCCACATCTTTCGCGTCTCGAACCGCACTGGGCTTGCGCCTGGAAAAACCCCTTTTGATGTGGAAAGAGCCTTAGAAAAAATTGTTCCGAAAAAATGGCGATTCTATGCCCATCATTGGCTTATCCTCCATGGTCGTTATACCTGCAAAGCACGAAAGCCCCTGTGTCCCCATTGCCCCGTCAAGGATCTGTGCAAATATAATGATAAAATAATAAGTTAAATTTCTTGATGTTTCTTGATGTTTCATGATAGTATGTTAGGTGTAGTAAGGAGAGAAGAGATATGGAAACAAGAAAAGAGAAATTTGCTTCTCAGGCAGACCCTACATTATTAGCAACAGTGAGACAGCTTGCAAAAGAGGAGGGTCGGCAGCTTCAAGGCTTACTGGATGAAGCCCTGAGAGACTATATTGCGAAACGAGAAGGTAAAAATCCTCGCAAAGACGTTCTTAAAGCTTTAGCCGAAAGCGTTAGCGAATTTGATTCACTGTACAAAAAGCTAGCTAGCGATGAGAAGATATCTAACGGTACTTGAGATCGCTTCTCTTCACAGAATTCTCATTGACCAGTATGGTGGTACTGCTGGAATAAGAGATCCTGGAGCTTTGGAATCAGCATGCTTCAGACCTCAATGTGGATATTATGAAAATATTATCGAGGAAGCTGCCGCGCTAATGGAAAGTCTAGCAATCAATCACCCATTTCTCGATGGAAATAAGCGCGTTTCTTTTGCTTCTGTTGACGTTTTTTTGAGACTAAATAAGTATAGGATAATAGCCGATTCAGATGAGCTCTACAAAAAAACAATGCAATTATTTTCAGAGAAAAAATTTGAATTTGTTGAACTTAATAAACTTCTCAAAAAATACGCTGTATACTTTCCCTAGTGGCTGCTACCTCTACATCACTCTTAAAAATGGGCGAAGCCTTAAAATCTCCTTCTTATTGCAATTTGAGATGACTCATCCTATGATGCGCCCACGGATACATTTATGAGGACACATGGTGGACATGAACTTTTATTTCAAAAAATTCCTAGCCTGTTTCGGGCTCATCATATTTTTGGCAAGTTTTTATACGCATCCTACGGACGCGCGTCAAAAGGATATGAACAGCATCATTCGCAAACTGGATCGTATCGAGGAAAAACTTGTCCGTATGGACGATTCGGATGAGGAAGACGAAGTTGAATCTATCTCAGTTAAGCATTCCCCAACTGAAATAAAAGAGATGGCTCAAAGGGTTCAAGCCCTCGAAAAAGAAAACAATCGTCTCACAAGGCTCCTGGAAAGGACAAATCGCACCATGGATAAATTGGTCGATAAAATGGAACAGATGGATGAAAAGCACCAAGTGTCTGAGGATAAAAAAATTGTTCAGTCACGTCTCCCCATGAAAAAATTGGAAAGGAAAGCTCCCAGGGAAGATATTATTGAAGAAAGAGAAGAACCCCTTAGGATTGATCTGACAAAACCCGATAAGAATTTACTACAAATGCCATCCCGGCCTGATGAAGAATCGACGGAGATTGTAAGTCAACCACTGCATGACCCTCTGCCCACGACGGCCGCAGAACAATATAATTACGCCCAGAGCCTTCTTAAAAAAGGAGATTTTCCAAGGGCCCAGGCTGTTTTGTCAACTTTCCTAAAAGATCACCCTAGGGACCCCTTGGCTGGAAATGCTCAATACTGGATTGGTGAAACTTTCTTTGCTCAACAAAATTACTCTGATGCCTCCGCGGCTTTTTTGACAGTCTTCAAAAACTACCCTAAACATCCGAAACAACCAGAAAGCCTCTTAAAGCTCAGTAAATGCCTTAGGCATTTGGGTAAAAAGCAAGAAGCTTGCGCCTCTCTTAAGAAGCTATCGACAACTTTTCCCTTAACATCTGGCTCTATTAAAAAGATGGCTGAAGAGGAAAAAAGCCGCCTTGGCTGTTCTTAACGCGCTCACATCTTCTTTCGATTCTCGGTCTGAGCCTTGTGCTCCATTAGGCAGCAAGGAATTTGAATCTCTTATGGATTTGGACTATGAATCCTGTCCAACAGTTGCTGTTGGCGTTTCAGGGGGAAGTGATAGCCTCTCCCTGTGCCTTTTAGCGAACGATTGGGCCAAGGCGCATTCAGGAAAAGTTATCGCCCTTACAGTTGATCACGGCCTCCGTCCAGAATCAAAGTCAGAAGCCGAAACAGTCAAATCCTGGCTCCAAGCCCATGCCATCGAACATCATATTTTGACCTGGAAAGGAGAGAAGCCACAAACACGTATCCAGGAAGAAGCAAGAAAAGCTCGTTATAATTTGCTGAAAACTTTTTGTTATAAGAATGGAATTTTGCACCTTCTTTTAGGGCACCATCAAGAAGACCAAGTAGAAACAGTTTTAGATCGTTTCCTACACGGAACAGGCCTCGATGGCCTTGCTGGGATTGCACCTGTTGTGGAACATGACCATGTTCGTGTTATTCGCCCTCTGCTTACCATCTCTAAAGTGCGCCTAATGGCAACATTATCCCAAAGACACCAAGCATTCTTGGACGATCCCAGCAATCAAAGTGACAAATTTACGCGCTCAAGATTACGTAAGATCTTGTCCAGTTTGGAGTCTGAAGGAGGAACGGCCTCCAGACTCGCTCAAGTTGCCTATCGCTCTGGCCTTTCTCGAGCAGCCCTGGATGAAATAGTAAATGATGTTCTCGTCAGAAATGCCTCACTTCATGGTGAAGGCTATATTTCTCTAAAAAAATCCGCTCTAGAAGATACCCCCAAAGATATCGCCCTTCGCGTTCTTATGAGAACGATCCAATGTATTGGAGGCAATGCTTATCCTCCCCGTCAAAAAAGCCTGGAGCCGCTTCTGAAAGCGCTGCAACGGGAAGAAAACCCCAAAACACTGGGAAATTGCTACTTTTTGCCCAGGAAAAAAACAATTATTATCTGTCGAGAAGCAATCCAAATTCCAGAGGCGTTCCCCATACCCCATACTGACTCCCATTTTGTGTGGAATGAACGTTTCATGTTTAAAAGCATAAAATCTCTGCCACAAGACTCTCAATATCTCGTAAGACCTTTTGGAGAAAAGGGGCTGCATATCTTACCTGCGGATTTTTGCCCAACAGAGCCGCAGGAAAACATACCAGGGCCCGTGTTATACACGCTCCCAGCCATCTGGAACAAAGAAAAGCTTGTCAGTGTACCCCATATAAGATACGGTCTGACGAAATTGGAGAAATTAGGACTGCAATTGGTTGGTTTTGCCCCAACCTATGCTTTAGGGAAACCACCCTATTTTTCCCATGAAAGATACCCAGAGTTCCCCTAAATTTTGAGTATCATATTTTCAAAAATAGTCTTATAATTTGTAGTCTAGAGAATGTTAGGTAAACGAGGGTAGAGAGTGAATAATTTCAATAAAAACTTGATTTTGTGGCTGATCTTAGGCTTGTTCCTTATTGCCCTCTTTAATATTTTCCAAGGCGGTGGACAAAGAACTTCTTCTAATACCCTCGCATTTTCCGATTTTCTGAATAATGTGGACCGCGGAAACGTTCAAGAAGTTCTCATAAAGGGCAACACTGTCACAGGAAAACTTTCCGATGGAACCCAGTTTGCAACCTATACCCCTAACGATCCTGGACTTGTTGATAAGTTAAGCAAACAAGATGTCAAAATTATGGCAGCTCCTCTCGAAGAGGAAGTCTCTATCTTTCAGATTTTTCTCTCACTCCTTCCCGTTTTGTTAATCGTTGGTGTTTGGGCTTTCTTCTTTAAGCAAATGCAAGGAGGAGGTGGAAAAGTTATGGGATTTGGTCGCTCCCGTGCCCGTCTTCTCTCTGAAAACAAAAACCGGATAACCTTTAAAGATGTAGCCGGTATTGACGAAGCTAAATTTGAACTAGAAGAAATCGTGGATTTTTTGAAAGATCCGAGAAAGTATGAACGTTTGGGGGGAAGAATCCCTAAAGGAGTCCTGTTGGTTGGTCCCCCTGGGACAGGAAAAACCCTTCTTGCACGCGCCATTTCAGGAGAAGCGAACGTTCCGTTTTTCTCTATTTCAGGATCTGACTTTGTAGAGATGTTTGTTGGTGTAGGAGCCAGCCGAGTCAGAGACATGTTCGAACAAGCCAAGAAGAATGCGCCGTGCATCGTCTTTATCGATGAAATTGATGCTGTAGGCCGACATCGTGGTGCCGGCCTTGGTGGCGGCAATGACGAACGTGAGCAAACCCTCAACCAACTCTTGGTCGAGATGGATGGATTTGAAAGTAATGAAGGAATTATTCTAGTAGCCGCAACAAACCGGCCAGATGTTCTTGATACTGCTCTCTTAAGGCCTGGACGATTTGATCGACAAGTTGTTGTTCCGAGTCCAGATGTTGCTGGTCGCGAAAAAATCCTGCTAGTCCACATGAAAAAAGTCAAACTTGCTGCCGATGTACAACCCAAAGTGATTGCCCGGGGTACACCTGGTTTTTCAGGAGCCGATTTAGAAAACATCGTCAATGAGGCCGCCCTTTTAGCAGCACGAAAAAACAAGCCGACCATTAGCATGCTGGATCTAGAAGAAGCCAAAGACAAAGTCATGATGGGGGCAGAACGTCGCTCTATGGTTATGACCGAAGAAGAGAAAAAACTGACTGCTTATCATGAGGCCGGGCATGCTCTGGTTGGAATTCATCTTCCAGATTCAGATCCCATTCACAAAGCAACTATTGTTCCTCGAGGTCGCGCCCTTGGGATGGTTATGCGCCTGCCAGAAAATGACCGCATCTCTATGCCCAGATCTAGACTACTGGCTGATTTGGCTGTCGCCATGGGAGGACGTATTGCCGAGGAACTTATCTTTGGAAAAAGCAAGGTGACGACTGGAGCTGCCTCTGATATTCAACAAGCAACCAACATCGCCCGCAAGATGGTTACCGAATGGGGAATGAGTGACAAGTTAGGACCTCTTACCTATGGAGAACCGGACCATGAAGTGTTTTTGGGGCATAGCGTCACCCAACATAAAAACGTCTCTAATGAGACCGCAAATGTTATTGATTCTGAGATAAGATCCATTGTGGATCAATCCTTTGACACAGCCAAGAAGATATTGGTGAAAAATGAGAAGCAATTGCACATATTAGCAAAAGCTCTCCTCGAATACGAAACGCTGAGTGGTGATGAAATTAAGGAAGTTATTTCTGGAAAAACTCTCTCACGTCCAGAAGAAAATGGCGCAAAAAAACCAAAAGGCAAGAAAACATCCGCTCCTAAAAAGAGCTCCATGCCTACGAGCACTCAAAAGAAAATACCGCGCCCCATAAAGCCCGAACCTGAACCCGGTGTTTAATTATTTCTTTGGCAGATATCCATGAAAAAGAAGCCCGAAAACTCTAAATATTCTAGCACATCCCAAAATTTATTTGGGACAGATGGTGTTCGGGGAATGGCAAATAAAGCCCCCATTACTGCAGATATCGTCTTACGTATTGCCCAAGCCGTTGGGCAAGAATTTCTCCGAGATTTAGCCCATCACACAGTTGTTATTGGGAAAGACACTCGGTTGTCTGGCTATATGATTGAGCCAGCATTAACCGCAGGATTTATATCTATTGGTATGGATGTGGTTCTCGTCGGCCCCATGCCTACTTCTGCCATTTCCATGCTAACCCGAACACTCCGAGCTGACCTAGGCGTAATGATAACTGCCTCCCACAATCCCTATAAGGATAATGGTTTAAAGTTCTTTGGGCCTGATGGTCATAAACTACCCGATCATATAGAAGCCCGCATTGAAGAAAATTTCGCAGAAGGCCCACAGAAAGCTCTTGCAGCTCCCTCTCGCCTAGGACGCGCACGACGCCTGGATGACGCTCAAGGGCGTTATATCGAATTCGTCAAAAACACGTTCCCAAAAGGTCTCCGACTTGATGGACTCAGGATTGTCGTCGACTGTGCCCACGGTGCAGGATATAAGGTTGCCCCTAGTGTCTTTTGGGAATTAGGTGCCGACGTCATCGCTATTGGGGATACCCCAGATGGGTGCAACATCAATAAAGATTGCGGCGCAACGATGCCAGACAAGCTTATCCAAACCGTCAAAGAACACAATGCAGATATTGGAATCGCACTTGATGGGGATGCCGATAGACTTATTCTTGTGGATGAAATAGGTAGCATAATAGATGGCGACAAGATTCTTGCTGCCATCGCAACGTCCTGGAAAAATCAGGGAAAGCTTAAAAGCAATGCCTTAGTTGCCACCGTTATGTCTAATATGGGCCTGGAAAAATATCTCCACTCTCAAGGCATTAAAATGTTCAGGTCAAAGGTCGGAGATCGCTACGTTTGTTCCGAGATGCGCGCTGAGGGGTTAAATCTTGGAGGGGAACAATCAGGCCATATTATTTGTGGAGATTATACAACCACCGGAGATGGCCTTATCGCGGCCCTTCAGGTTCTGGCTGTTTTGGTAGATAGCGATAAACCCGCTCGCTCCATTAACAAAATATATGATCCCCTTCCTCAAATTCTGGAAAGTGTCCCCATAGATGATAAAACTATCTTAGACTCCTCCGTTTTTCAAAGTGTCGTTAGAGAGTGTGAAGACTCCCTAGCAAATGAAGGACGGATTTTGATACGCCCCTCCGGCACAGAGCCCCTTCTCCGCATCATGGTCGAAGGAGAAAATACTTCTTTGCTTAAAAGCACCATTAATAAAATAAAGCAGGCCCTCCTACAATCGGAACAAAAAGTTGCGTAGCGCTCCAAACACCTTTTGTGGGTTTGGAAATTCGCCTGTTGGCAACACCTTTGTCGGTGTTGAAAACGGACAGATCGTGTTTTTAGGTTTTGGAGCTAAATCTTCCTTTTCCAGCTTAACCTATTGGAATTATGATAAAAATAACGAAGCAGCTGAAGAACTTATTGCAGATATTTTTTCCAGTTCTGACCATTCCTTTCCGACAAACCAAACGGGAACAGCCTTTCAAAAAATGGTCTGGAAAGCACTAGAAGAAATTCCCTATGGAGAAACTTGCACATACGAAGACATTGCAAAAACAATAGGGAACCCGCAAGGAACACGAGCAGTGGCCTCTGCCATTGGCAGAAATAACATCTCAGTCCTTATTCCGTGTCATCGCGTCATAGGAAAAAATGGAGCCCTCCGAGGCTATCGTTGGGGAATCTCCATCAAAGAACAGCTCTTAGAGTGGGAACAACAACAAGCGACCATGCAAAATGACAAAAGAAAAGTCTCTTGAGAAAATCAGATCTGAAACTGTTTTAAAGGCATTGGACCATGTGTCTTCTGAAGGCTGGACAACCTCAGCCCTTCAAAAGGCCCTCCAAAGTTTGGGCCATGATCCAGCCTTGTTTAGGGCTTTCTTTCCAAGAGGTGTTGAGCAAGCCATTGAGATTTTTTCCAATCATATTGATGAAAAAATGAAACAACGCCTGGAAAGCTCTGACTTTGACAGCCTAAAAATCAGGGAGCGCATTAGCCTTGCCGTCAAAACACGCCTGGAAATTTTAGATCCTTATCGGTCTGTTGCCTTAAAAACCCAAAGCTATTTTGTGCCTTTGACCCACAAAAAACTGGCTCTCAAGACCGTCTATCGTACCGTCGACACCATATGGCGACTAGCCGGAGATACCTCCACGGACTTTAATTTTTATACCAAACGAGGACTTCTCAGCTGGGTCTATACGTCGTCCTTACTATTTTGGTTAAACGACACTTCAGAGGGATATGAAGATACCCACGAATTTATTGACCGACGCATTAATGAAGTTCTCAAAATCCCCCGAATAAAACAGAAATTGAAGGAATTTTCCTTTTTTGGCTTCAGAAAGCAGAAAAGTTAACCCACATATTAAAAGCTAGGCTTAAAGGCTGTACTGGATAGTATTACTATTCATAATGCGTCCACATGCGAATTATTTGAACAATTTTATCCTCAGTGTAAATCTTGTAAATAAGCCGATGTTGGATGTTAATCCTTCTTGAATAAAAACCCTCTAACTTCCCTTTTAATTTCTCATAAGTGGGAGGATTTGAGAAAGGATCTAGTGCTAACATATCTAATAAAAAAGTGACCTTTTTCTGAAAGCTCGCTTGTTGAATTTTATAACTATCTTTTTGAGCTTGAGAGGTGAAAACTATTTTCCAGGCCAAAAGTCTATTCCCTCCGTACATTCTGAAGGTCGTTCTTCACCCCCTTCGATAATGGACTCCACCATACCGGGAATGGATACCAAATAGATTGTCTCCTGAATAGCTCTCCAGTCTTCTTCGGAAATCAAAACGGCATTATACCTTTTACCTTTTATCAAAGTCGGCTCATGGTTCATCTGAACCTCATCTATAAGACGATAAAGCTTCGATCTTGCTTCTGTTGCAGTTAAAAACGTCTTCATTCTATACCCCTCTTCATGATTCAATTATAGCGTACGTAAAAGCGTACGTCAAGGTAAATTCCCTTGGATTTCCGTGACATTTTTACTGATAAAGATAGAGCAATCGTCCAACTCAGAAGCTTTATCCACCCCACTAAGTTCAAAAAAATCTAAAAATGCCCATATGTTGAAAAAATTGGCCTGTTGAGTTTTCTTGTGAGAAATTAGTTCTCGAAAGAAAAGGAAACAACGTTGTAGTGTAATTTCTTTTAGGGTTCCTCGGCTCTTGTTTTTCTCGGAATATTCATGCACTTATTTCGACGAGCAAGATCGGGGAACTCTTTATTTTTCCATATTATGATTCAAGAAGTTCTTTTAGACGGAATAGAGTATCTAACGCTTCTTTAGGTGTCATAGAATTGGGATCCAATTCCTCGACTTCTCGCACGATGGGGGAAACATTTTCTTCTTGGAGGTCTTGGTGAACAAAAGGCGAAAATAGAGGCAGTTCCTCGGAAACCTGTTTACGCGTGGACCCTTTGTCTTGAGACTCTAACCGCTCAAGAATCTTGCTTGCTCTTTTTATGACGTCATTGGGCAAACCAGCCAATTGGGCCACATGGATCCCATAGGAACGATCTGCCACTCCTTTGATCACTTCGTGGAGGAATATAATGGAGTTCTCCCACTCCCGAATGCGCATGGTATGACAACTTAATCGAGATAGTTTTGTTTCAAGTTCTGTCATCTCATGATAGTGGGTTGCAAACAAAGTTCGACATTTGTTCTTTTCATGAAGATGCTCCAAACTTGCCCAAGCAAGGGACAGCCCGTCATAGGTGGCTGTTCCACGTCCAATCTCATCTAATATGACAAGGGAATGCTCGGTTGCTTGGTTCAAGATGGCCGCTGTCTCAACCATTTCGACCATAAAGGTAGATTGGCCCCGAGCAAGATCATCTGATGCTCCAACCCGGCTAAACAACTTATCGACGCATCCGATATGCGCCGATTCTGCGGGTATGAAAGATCCCATTTGGGCTAAAATAACCATCAGGGCATTCTGTCGCAAAAAAGTGCTTTTCCCTGCCATGTTTGGACCAGTTAGCAACCAAATGGACTCAGACTCCTGAAGAATGCAATCATTCACTACAAAAGGATCGCTCTCTGATTCTTGGAGAACCTTTTCCACAACAGGATGACGCCCCCCTTTGATCGTGAATGCTATCGAGTCATCGACCTGGGGGTGACAATAGTTATTCTGTGACGCCAATTCTGCAAGAGCCGTGCAAACATCCAGGCCCGCAATTCCACTGGCTACTTTTCCAATAGTGTCCCCTTGCGAAAGAATCTGTTGCACTAACTCCTCAAACAGATCCATCTCTAGCAAAAGGGATTTTTCCGATGACGAATTAATATTCTCTTCCAATTCGGATAATTCGACGGTCGTAAACCGAACTGAGTTTGCCAAAGTTTGCCGATGGATAAATTGATCTTGTAACTTTTCACGATGCATAGGCGTCACATCAACAAAGTACCCTAAAACATTATTGTGTTTTATCTTAAGAGACTGAACACCCGTTTGCTCTTTGTATTTCCCCTGGAGGTCTGCGACAAGTTTACGCCCTTGATCCCGCAATTCAATGAATTCATCCAGTTGGGAGCGATAACCTTGGGCAATGAAACCACCGTCCCTTGAGAGTAGAGGCAATGTTTCTGCTAAAGCACTTTCCAATTCTTGTATGAGCTCTTCATGGTTTCCCAAATTTTTACTAATTTTATTGATGCCTGCTGGAAATGGCTTCTGTTGTGGTTGACCAAGCATCTGAAGCAAGACCTTTCCAACTTTCAACCCATCGCGAATAGCGGCCAGATCCCGAGGGCCGCCACGCCCAAGAGTAAGTCGGGATAAAACACGCTCAATATCTGGCGATCTCTTTAACGCCTCACGCACCGATTGCAACAATTGGTCCTGACTTACAAAAGTGCTTACCATTTCAAGACGACTATTTATCGCACTAGGATCGGTAAGAGGCGTATTTAATCGTGCAGCGAACAGTCGCGCTCCGGCACTCGTAACGGTTTTATCAATCGTATGCAGCAAACTCCCCTGACTTTCGCCAGATAAAGTGCGATTCACTTCCAGACTATTGCGTGTAGAGGCGTCAATTTGAAGGGTTTTCTGGGCATTTATTTTCTTGGGGTGAGCAAGTCTCGGCGCTTTTCCTTTCTGTGTTAGCATCACATAGTCTAAGAGGGCTCCTCCGGCAGAGATTTCATCCTGTTGAAAATTTCCAAAGCCTTCTAGTGTCTTAACATTAAAAGCCTCCATTAAACGATCATGGCCATTCTTTGGGTCAAAGCGACTATCTGGCGTTGGTACCAGTGCCTTTCTGTAGGCACGAATACATTCCTGAAGTTCTGGATGACCATAAAGGCTATCTGGGATAATGATTTCGTTGGGATTAAATCTTGCCAGTACGGAAGATAGAGCATTCAAATTGCCCCTCTCTAGAAAAAAATCTCCCGTAGACATATCTAACCAAGCAAGACCTAATGTACTAGATTTCGGGAAAAGAGGACTTATGCTCAACAAAAAATTGTGAGCCCTGGCATCAAGAAGCGTATCTTCTGTAAGCGTTCCGGGAGTCACAATCCGCACCACATCCCGCTTTACGAGAGTTTTACCCTTTCTTTTCTTCGCTACTTCAGGTGATTCCATTTGTTCGCAAATAGCAACACGAAATCCTTGCTTGATCAGTCGGGCTAAATAAGCTTCATACGCATGAAAAGGTACTCCGCACATGGGAACCCCCTCCCCTTTTGTTCCCCCTCGTTGAGTTAAAGTAATATCCAATGCTTGTGCCGCCGTAACGGCATCCTCATAAAATAGCTCATAAAAATCCCCCAATCTGAAAAATAATAAGCAGCCGGGGTGAGCTTCCTTAATTTGCTTATACTGTGCAAGCATTGGAGAAGGCGCTGCATCTTTATAACTAATTGATTTTTCAGATAATTTTAAATTCACTTGATTTACATCCAATTCTAAGAGAGAAAGTCAGCATCGCTGTTCTTTTTATGATGATTGGAGAATAGTTTCAACTTTCTTGTTTTAAATAATTGTGATTGAGGCATATGACCAAAAATACTCGCTCCCTCGAAGATGAAGCTTTAGCACTCCACTCTTCTGGCCGTCCTGGTAAACTTGAAATTTCTCCAACAAAACCACTCACAACGCAAAGAGATCTCTCCCTCGCATATTCCCCCGGCGTTGCCATTCCATGTTTGAAAATTGCCGAGAATAACGATTGTGCTTACGATTATACCGCAAAAGGGAACTTAGTAGCCGTTATTTCAAATGGAACTGCCGTTCTTGGACTTGGAGACTTGGGAGCCTTAGCCTCTAAGCCTGTTATGGAAGGAAAAGCCGTTCTATTCAAACGATTCGCAGATATCGATGGTATTGATTTGGAAGTCGACACACGTGATGTTGATGAATTTATCAATAGCGTAAAGCACCTGGGACCTAGCTTTGGAGGAATTAATTTAGAAGACATTAAGGCCCCAGAATGTTTTATCATAGAAGACAAGCTCAAAGAAATAATGGATATTCCTGTGTTTCATGATGACCAACACGGAACTGCTATTATTGCTTTAGCAGCGCTGATCAATGGGCTAGACCTTACTAACCGTTCTATTGAAAAGACTAAGTTCGTTCTGAATGGAGCCGGGGCCGCCTCTCTTGCCTGTGTTGAACTTATTAAAAACTATGGTGCCCTTTCCAAAAATATTACCATCGTTGACCGAACCGGTGTCATTTATAAGGGGCGAAAAGAAGGCATGAACCCCTGGAAAGAAACCCATACCATAGAGACCAAAGATCGCACACTTTTAGACGCAATAGACGGTGCAGATGTTTTTATTGGATTATCTGCAAAGGGTGCTCTGTCTAAAGATATGGTCAAAAAAATGGCTAAAAATCCAATCATATTTGCCATGGCCAACCCTGACCCAGAAATTACGCCTGAGGAAGTCCAGTCGGTCAGAACCGATGCTATCGTTGCAACAGGTCGTTCCGACTATCCTAACCAAGTTAATAATGTTCTAGGATTTCCATATATTTTCCGGGGGGCCTTAGATGCACACGCAAAAACCATAAATGAAGAAATGAAAATCGCTGCTGCAGAAGCATTGGCCCGACTAGCAAGAGAAGATGTTCCCGACGAAGTTGCTGCCGCCTACTCTGGTCGACGTCTCCAATATGGCCCCGAGTATATCATTCCTGTCCCGTTCGACCCCAGATTGATCGCTACTATTTCTTCTGCCGTCGCCGAAGCCGCCATGAAGACTGGTGTTGCACGCCGTAAGATTAAAGATCTTTCAAAATACCAGGCTCAATTAAATAGCCGGCTTGATCCGATGGCTGCTACCCTCCAACTTATCTTTGAATCCGTTAAGGCAAACCCTAAGAGGATTGCTTTCGCAGAAGGGGAAGAAGATCAAATGATCCGCGCGGCAATAGCCTACTCCAGTGGAGGATATGGCGAAGCTATTTTGATAGGCCGTGATGATGTCATTCAACATAAGCTTTCCAATTTGGGATTGAAGCTACCGAAAGGCGTTACCATTCACAATGCTGCCCTTAGTGAGGCGAACGAAAAATATATTGAGTTCCTATACAAAAAACTCCAACGCAAGGGGTATCTACAGAGAGATGTTCAACGGATGGTTCACCAAGATCGTCATATTTTCGGTTCCTGCATGGTAGAATTTGGTCATGCAGATGGCTTGATTACGGGGCTTACACGCAGCTACCCCGTAATCTTTGATGAAATCCAAAGTGTGTTTGAACCAAAATCAGATAGAGAGATTTTCGGATTATCCCTCTTTGTAAATCAACACAGAGCTTTGTTTATCTCAGATACAACAATCCATGAAATTCCAACCTCTGAACAACTTGCAAATATTGCGATCCAAAGTGCTCAAAAAGTTCGCGAATTGGGACACGAGCCAAAAGTAGCCCTTTTATCTCATGCAAACTACGGGAATCCTGCGCGGAATTACTCAGAACGTGTTCGCAAAGCAGTCGAAATACTTGATCAGCGAAAAGTTGACTTTGAATACGACGGAGAGATGACAGCAGATGTTGCTCTTAATCCGCAAGTTCGCTCCTTATACCCCTTTTGTCGTCTAAAAGGTGAAGCAAATGTATTGATTATGCCTACTCTAGACGCTGCCCATATTTCTTCTAAACTCCTCCGGAATATTGGCCAAGGGACACTTATAGGACCTCTTCTAGTAGGGCTTAATAAACCTGTGCAAATTCTACAAAGAGGCTCCACAGTCTCCGAACTTGTGAACCTGGCCGTGTTGCTAGCCCATGAGGCCCAATCTGAGTAGATCCGTGAAGAATTTTCGCATACTCCTGTTCGTAATTGTTTGCATATTAGGGATTTCGCCTCTCTATGCTCAAGACTATATAAGGATCGTTGGCTCTTCCAATGTATTTCCTTTTTCCACAACAATATCAGAGTTAATGAGCGTGTTCTCCAAGTACCAGCCACCTGTTGTTGAAAAAACAGGAACGGGCGGAGGCATTAACCTCTTTTGTGCGGGTTCACACCCAGATTCACCAGAAATTGTGAATGCTTCACGCCCCATGAAAACCTCAGAAAAACGTGAATGCCATCGAAATGGCATCAACGAATTTAAGGAAATCAAGATCGGCTATGATGGAATCATTCTTGCTCACTCAGTAAAATCTCCCCCCTTTGATCTGACTTTGGAGCAACTCTTTAAAGCCTTAGCCATGGAAGTTTCCATAAATAACAAATGGGTTAAAAATCCCTACAAAAAATGGAGTGAAATTTCCCCACACCTGCCAGATCAAACCATCAAAATATTTGGCCCTCCTGCCACTTCAGGAACCCGGGAAGCTTTTGATGCTCTCGTCCTTAAACCCCGATGCCGTCAGGAAGCTATGTGCCAATACATCAGAGAAGATGGTGCCTACATAGAAATGAATGAAAATACAACTCTCATTGTAGAAAAATTGGTTAACAACCTTCATGCTATTGGCATTATGGGTTTTCGTCTCCTCGATCAAAACGAAGAGAAACTTCGCAGTTTTCCTGTAGACAGCATTAAACCAACATTATCAAATATTCTCTCAAAAACGTACCCACTCTCCAGAGCTTTATATGTTTATTTCAAAACAGATAATAAAGACAATTTTCTTGCAACTCTCCAGTATCTTGAGCTTTTTACGTCTGAAACACTATGGAATGAAAATGGTGAACTTGCCAGAAAAGGGCTGATTCCTCCCCCAAAACATGAAAGAGAAAAAATTCAAAAATGGCTCAAAGGAATGACGCCGTAAGTTGCAGATAAAAATTAAGAGCAATAACAACTTATTCCCATTGCCATAATTAGAAATCTATATATAACCTATCGTTAATTATGGGTGTGCCTTAGAATGCTATTGATGCTCTTTTTGATTGGCTGGGTTTTGTTTGGATATGTCCTTGGAAGACAGATAACGGGACGTCATGCACGAATTCGAAATTTCCACTCACTCCCAGGATATTATGGTCTTTACTTAGCAATTTGGTGTGCCTTACCGTCCCTTTTTCTTTTAGGCCTCTGGGAAACCGTCAGCCCTTTTATATTCAAACAATCACCAACCCTTTCAGAAAGTAGAATTTATGCTTTTTGGGGCCTGATATTTTCGGGAGCAGCCGTAGGGCTTTTTTTTGGAGCCCGCAAATTACGCCCAGAATTTCGCGCACGGATCTATGTTGATCACATGATACAACTCTTTTTTGTCCTTATATCATTTCTGGCATTATTGACGACACTCGGCATCGTATTTTCACTGGTTATCGAGGCATTTCGCTTTTTCACACTTGTTTCTCCCTATGATTTCCTATTTGGCCTCTATTGGAGTCCCCAAGCAGCTGTTAGTGAAGACATTTCTGGGACCGAAATTATTAATGCTCAAGCTTTTGGAGCCATTCCTCTTTTCTCGGGAACTTTCCTAATCACGATCATTGCAATGGGAGTCGCAATACCTGTGGGCCTTATGGCTGCAATTTACCTGTCTGAATATGCCCGCAAAGGAACACGAAACATTATTAAGCCTCTCTTGGAGGGATTGGCAGGAATCCCAACTGTCGTCTACGGTTTTTTTGCTGCAATTATGGTTGCCCCCTTTATTCGGGAAACAGGAGGCACGCTGGGATTGCATGTAACATCTGAAAGTGCTCTTGCTGCCGGACTCGTTATGGGCGTTATGCTCATTCCATTTATTTCATCTCTCTCAGATGACGTTATTCACGCTGTCCCAAAAAACCTCAGAGAAGGTGCCCTAGCCCTGGGTTCAACCTCATCGGAAACCATCCGTCGTGTTGTGTTGCCCACCGCCCTTCCAGGAATTGTGGGAGCTATTCTCTTGGCTGTTTCCAGAGCCATTGGGGAAACCATGTTGGTTGTGATGGCTGTAGGCCTTACCGCAAAACTAACCGCAAACCCTTTAGACTCCGTCACAACCGTGACTGTACAGATTGTAAACTTGCTTACTGGTGATCAAGAGTTTGATAGCCCTCAAACACTGGCTGCCTACGCTCTGGGATTCATTTTATTTCTTCTAACGTTCACTCTCAATATTATAGCGCTTAGAGTCAGGCGTAGATTCCAGGGGGGTTATGGTTAAACAAATTTCACCTTCTATATCGACTATTTTTACGCCCGAAGGGCAGTCGCTAGAGCAGAAAAAGCGTCTAAGAAAAAGGCATCGAAAAGAGTACGCCTTTAAAACCTTTGGCCGTGCCAGCGTAACACTTGCTCTCGGCATCTTATTTATTCTCCTTGGTGCTATCTCCCTAAAAGGACTTCCAGCTTTTTTTGTTACAGAGATCAAGATATCTGTTTATTTTAACCCGGAACATCGTTTGGCTGATCCAGTAAAAAAGTATGATGCTTATCAGGAAATGATCGCTGTCTCATTAAGCCAAAAATTCACAGACAAACTTTCCTCCGAAGATAAAACTGCCCTCATTAATCTCGTAAGTCTGGGAACCTTAAAGACAATCCATGCCATGACATCTGAAAATCCTTCCCTTTGGGGAAATCGAAGAGAACTTTGGGTTCCTGTAAGTAATGCTTTAAGCGATTACCTAAAGGGTAAAAAAAATGGAAAGCTAACAGAAAAACAAAAGGAATGGGTTCAAGATTTTCAATCTCATCACGACCTTAGAACTTCCTTCCGAACGAGCTTTTTTACGAACAGTGATTCCCAGGAACCTGAATTAGCCGGAATTCTTGGGGCCGTGTTTGGGTCTATCTTTACCCTTATGATTGCCCTCGCCATTGCCTTCCCTATAGGGACAATTACGGCTGTTTATCTTGAAGAGTTTGCCCCGCGCAGTTGGTGGGCTGATCTCATTGAAATCTCTCTCAACAATTTAGCGGCCGTTCCTTCTATCGTCTTTGGACTGCTCGCTCTTTCTGTTTTTCTGCTGCTATTCGGACTCCCTCGATCCGCTTCGCTGGTTGGAGGATTAACCCTGGCCCTTATGATGTTCCCTCTTATGATTATAGCAAGTCGTGAAGCCTTAAAAGCAGTTCCAAAAGCTCTAAGAGAAGCAGCACAAGGACTGGGAGCTTCCCGCATTCAAGTCGTTTTTCATCACGTTTTACCTTCGGCTATCCCTGGCATTATAACTGGAACCATTATAAGCATTGCACGCGCAATCGGAGAAAGTGCCCCCCTCCTTTTAATCGGTATGGTGGCTTTCATTCCGACCGTTCCTGAATCTCTCATGTCGCCAGCAACGGTCCTTCCGGTTCAAATCTATCAATGGGTTGAACAACCAGAAAGCGGTTTCATAGAAAATAGTTCTGCTGCTATCTTGGTATTGTTGCTCTTTCTCTTTATCTTAAACTTTATAGCTATCTACATACGCAAACATTTTGAGAAACAATGGTAAGAAGGACTAAATCTTGTTAACAAATACGCCTAAACTTTCAGTAAGAAAGCTCAGCCTCTTTTATGGGCGGCAGCAAGCTCTCTTCAATATCAATATGGATATTAGAAAAAATGAGGTGATGGCGCTCATTGGTCCATCTGGCTGTGGAAAAAGTTCCTTTCTGCGTTGTCTTAACCGCATGAATGATACATTTGATACTGTGCAAGTGGTGGGGAATGTGCTGTTAGATGGCAAGGATATATACGATAAGTCAGTAGATGTGGTTCAACTCAGAGCTTGTGTGGGAATGGTCTTTCAGCGGGCAAACCCCTTTCCCAAATCCATTTACGATAACGTAGCCTATGGCCCTAGAATTCACGGAATTGCCAAATCCTCTGCGGATCTTGACGCCATTGTTCAAAGCAGCCTCGAACGAGCCGGCCTTTTAAGAGAAGTACACGACCGACTTCATCAATTAGGAACGAGTCTTTCAGGGGGCCAGCAGCAACGACTTTGCATTGCCCGAGCCATCGCTGTAAATCCAGAAGTCATACTAATGGATGAGCCGTGCTCAGCCCTAGATCCCATCGCGACAGCACGAGTCGAAGAACTTATTGATGAATTACGGGAGCGTTTTACCATTGTCATGGTGACCCATAATTTACAACAAGCGGCACGTGTGTCTCAGCGGATCGCCTTTTTCCACTCAGGTGAACTCGTTGAAGCCGGCGAGACAGGAGATGTGTTCACCAATCCACAAGATAAGCGCACTCAAGACTACCTCACAGGACGATATTAAGGAAGAAAATCATGCCCCCAGTGACAGAACATATAGTAAAATCATATGAAGACGAGCTAAATCGCCTCGTTGCCATGATTACGAATCTAGGTCAGGAAGTTACTTCTCAGCTTCAAAAAGCCATTCAGGCCATTATAGATCATGATCTAAAAACAGCTGATAGAATTATCAAAGACGATCCAAAGATAGACCGACTAGAACATGAAATTGATGATTTTGCCGTACGCCTCATTGCTCTACGCCAACCGGTAGCTGCAGATCTCCGTCATGTGATTGTGGCTCTGAAAATTTCCAGCTCTCTAGAAAGAATTGCCGATAACGTTGGAAATGTCGCGGGTCGTTTTACAGAGTTGAAAAAGAACTCAAAGCTTGAACCTCTTAAAACTATTCCACCACTCATGAATTTAATCGAAGAGATGGTCGAAGGCATCATGACTGCTTATATTACCCAAGACGATAAAGCTGCCTATGAATTATGGATGCAAGACGATGAAGTAGACCATCTCTACAATAGCTTCATGCGAGAGCTGCTCACCTATATGATGGAAGATCCCCGTAATATTAGCCCCTGTATCCACATGCTTATTATGGGAAAAAATATCGAGAGAATGGGTGACCATATCACGAACATTGCTGAAAACATTCACTACCTAGTCCACGGCACTCTCTGGTCCAAAGACATCCTTGCAGACTATAAAAAAAGCAAAGGACGCATAAAAAAGAAGGCCCCGCGTAAAGGAAAGTAAGTAAAAACATGCTAAAATATATTTTCGCTTCTTTCATACTCCTTTTTAGTTTTCACGGAAAAGCCAACATGACACCCCAAACAAACGAACAAGAACGTGCCTATTTTTCTGGAGGATGTTTCTGGTGCATGGAGGCAGCGTTCGATGCCATACAAGGAGTGACTAAGACCACATCTGGATATATGGGAGGAACTGTGAAAAGACCGACCTATCCACAGGTTAGTTCCGGCATGACAGGTCACTATGAAACTGTTGAGGTTACTTACAACCCCAGCCAGATAACCTTTGAAGAACTGCTACAAGCCTTTTGGCATAATGTCGACCCCCTCGATGGAGATGGGCAATTTGCCGACCGTGGCCAACAGTATAGTACAGTAATTTTTCACCTAAATAATGCACAAAGGGATTTAGCCAAAAAATCAAAACAGTCCATTGAAAAGGAATTAGGACAAGTCGTCCAAACGCAAATTGTCCCTGCATCTGAGTTTTATCCTGCCGAGGAATATCACCAAGATTATTCAAAAAAAAATCCCTTGCGATATGAGTTCTATAAATATGGGAGCGGCAGACCTAAGAGGTTAAAAGAGTTGTGGAAAAGGGATACAAAGTAGGTGTCTAATTAAAAAGGTTCTACCCCAACTCTTGGCAGCCCATTTCGGTTATTACAAAATCCAAAGGCACATCATGAGTACTCACAGGAATAAAGGGTACTTCTTGTTCGGCAAAAGCTAGACCTATGATTAACTTCTTCTTTTTACGAAAAGATTCTATGTATTTATCATAATATCCTTTCCCATACCCCAATCGAGTCCCATGTATATCAAAAGCAAGTAAAGGCACTAATATCAAGTCAGGTTCGCAAACAAGATTCTTTTTCGGCGGTCCATAAATAGAAACACTATTAAAAAAGTTTTGAATCACCATTTCCGTTTCGCGCGTCCAAATACGAAAAACTAAGGGCTTTTCCGGCCCTCTTACGGTTGGAAGAAGACAAATATGTCCCTTTTCTAAAAGCTTATCCAAAATGGGTTGGGTCTTCACTTCGGTCCCTATAGACCAAAATGAAGCCACTTTTGATTTAGGTTGCAAAAAAAAAGTATCGAAGAAAGTCTTTTTGATTTTCTCAGCCACCTCTTCCCGAAAGTCCTCACCACGATTCCATATCTCTAAGCGCTTTTTCTTTGCATTTTCGCGCAGGAGAGCTTTTTCCTTATCCATTTGATTCATCTTTTATGCAGCTCGTCGAGCCCTTAAGGCCGCCATTAATGTTCCATCGTCTAAGTAATCTAACTCTCCCCCTACTGGAACACCATGGGCAAGGTGCGTTATTTTCAAATCAGGACACTCTGTATTGAGTCGATCTGTCAAATAGTGGATCGTGGTTTGTCCTTCAACAGTCGCATTAAGAGCCATGATGATTTCCTTTATTTCCACCCCTTTTGCCCGTAACAATAGCTTTTCAATAGTTAAATCATCGGGACCGCGCCCATCCAAAGCCGACAAGGTCCCGCCCAACACATGATAATATCCTTTATAGGCCATGGAACGCTCTAAAGCCCAAAGATCTCCGATATCTTCTACGACACATAGCAGACTCTTATCCCGATTTGCATTGGCGCAAATACCACATAAAGGTTGAGTATCCAGGTTACCACAGGTACTACAGGTATGAATTGTATCCGCAACCTGTTCCATAGCCTCACTAAGAGGCCGCAGCAATGTTTCCCGCTTTTTGATAAGCTGTAGCGCAATACGCCGCCCCGAACGGGGGCCTAAACCAGGTAGTTTTGCCAATAGCTGAATGAGTTTTTGAAGGTCCGTCCCTTCCATGGAGATTAACCTCTATACTGGAAAGTCCATACCACCAGGTAGCTTCATGCCACCAGTCAGTTTCCCCATTTCTTCTGATGACTGAGCCTCTACTTTGCTCTTAGCATCTGAAAAAGCAGCTACAATTAGGTCTTCTAACATATCCACTTCATCTGCCTTCATAAGGGAAGGATCTATCTTCACCCTTTTGGCTTCATTCTTGCCATTAATCGTTACTTCAACCATCCCAGCTCCAGAAGTCCCTGTCACTTCAAGTAGCTCCAATTTCTTTTGCACTTCTTCCATTTGTGCTTGAAGTTGCTTGGCCTGCTTCATCATTTGTGTGAAATCTCTCATAATCTAATCCTTTGCTTTTTCCATTGTAATATTTTTCAATGCAGTAACCTGGGCCCCTGGAAATGAAGCCAATGTCTTCTGAACCAGTGGATCCTGTTCCGCTGTTTGTGTTTGCTTCTTTTGGGCCTCGCCCACTTGATCTCCAACTGTTTTCTGGCCCTCTTGCTCAGATATAACGAGAACCCAGCGCTCTCCGGTCCATTCAGTCAGAAATTTACTTATCTTCTGACAAAAGTCCCTGGGAGCTTGATCCATCAAACGCAATTCTATCCTGCCCTTTTGGAAATTAACCAAACGCACATGCTGAACAAGGTATGTATGTAGTAGGGCTTCCCTCTTTTTATCAAATAATTGAATCACCTCTTCGAAACTATTTGGCGAAATGTCTTGATTTAGTTGGTGGGGGACGGTTGGTTGAGCCAACGAAGGTGCTGTGCTGTTGGGCGTTTGAGAAACTTCCGGCTTCACAACTCCTTGCTTTAACTCTTCAACAGAAGGAATATCCTTAACGTGTGCCAAGCGGATGAAAAGCATATCAATAGCAAGTTCACTTTGCGGAGCAGTAGAAACTTCACCCACGCCCTTAAGGAGCATCTGCCAAGTCCTCTGCAGAACGGCATTAGACAAAGTCTTGGAGAGCTCTAAACCGCGGACTCTTTCCGTTTCTGAAAGGGTTATATCATCTGCAAACTCAGAGGATATTTTTAATTTACTAATCCAATGGGTTACATCCAACAGGCTTTTTAGTATCCCCATAGGCTCTGCACCAACCTGATACAACCCCTGGAGTTGTCCTAAGGACTTTTGAATATCCCCCTTCAAAAGAATTTCAAATAAATCGAATAATTTGCTCTTATCCGCGTATCCAAGCATCTTCCGAACATGGTCCGCTGTAATACACGTGGTATCCATATTAAAAGCTTGATCTAAAAGAGACTGGCCATCTCGAACTGATCCATCAGCCGCTCGAGCAATAAGGGCCAGAGCCTGTTCCTCGATTTCAATCCCTTCATCTTTCGCATGGGTAGCAAAATAATCTTGCAGGACTTTTTGATCGATACGGCGTAAATCAAATCGCATACATCTGGACAGAATAGTCACAGGAACTTTTTGGATTTCAGTCGTCGCAAAAATAAATTTTACATGTTCAGGTGGTTCTTCAAGAGTCTTTAAAAGTGCATTAAATGCGTTTTTTGAGAGCATGTGGACTTCATCCACAATATAAACCTTAAAGCGCCCAAGAACTGGCTTATAGTGAACCCCTTCGATTAAATCTCGAATATCATCAACGCCCGTTCGGCTTGCTGCATCCATTTCAATGACATCAATATGGCGATCTTCTGAAATAGCTTTACAAGAATCACACTGTCCACAAGGATTTATGGTCGCCTTGCCTTTGCCATCAATTCCCACGCAATTGATAGCGCGAGCAATAAGCCGCGCTGTGGTCGTTTTTCCAACACCTCTTACACCTGTAAGGATAAAAGCATGAGGCAATCGATCTTTTTCGATGGCATTTTGGAGGACCTTCACAAGCACCTCTTGGCCAATGAGCGCCGAAAAAGTAGTTGGACGATATTTTCGAGCCAGAACTTGATAGGGTGTTGCTGATGATTTAGGCATGGATCTCTATACAGTTTTTAACAGGCGGGAAAGGGATAAACTTGACCCGAGAGAACACTTGGTGCGGCTGCTTTCTTCCGAATCTGACCGGGTTCCCAAGGCCTTCGTCCAAATCTCCCTTTCCCATCCCTGTTATAACAGCATCTAGAACCCAAAAGGCAAATGTTTTTTCAGGAATTTATCTCTGTCTCTGAAGATATTGGAAACAAATAGAGCTTGGCATTGAAATTAATCTCTCTTATCATGCCACTTTGTAGAATCGAGAGGTTACCTGTGAGATCCTGTCCCAAAGTTTTTATCATTTTGTTTTCGTTGACCGTATGTGGATCCCACAGTATTTCACCCGTCTATAGCAATGTCCAGCTTCTTCCTCAAAGCGTTCAGACCCAACGCGCGGAGCTTAAAAATCTTAAATTTGACGCAGCCGTCCTCATTACCTCTGATTCTGGAAAAAAAGAGGGTGGCATAGTAGCCGTAAACAAACTTGAAAGAGCCGGACATCGCGTCCTAAAAGTTGTACATCTTAAGAATGATCTGATGAACATTAAGAAATACCTATCGAAATTGACCGCCAGTAAAATTTCCATAGTGGTTTGTGTAGGTGGCACGGGGATTGCCCCTCGAAACAACACTGTGGAAGCCGTAGACTCATTCATTGAGAAAAAGTTGCCGGGTTTTGGCGAGCTTTTCCGTTATCTAACATACAAAAAGTGGCAGCATGTCTCTGAAGATGTTGGACTTCTCGCCATGGATACAAGGGCATGTGCTGGAACAAAGGATAAAACCGTAATTTATGCCGTTCCTGGCTCCCCGGATGCTGTTGAATTGGCTATGGATGAAATCATCATTCCAGAGACGCCTTATCTTCTTGGCCAATTAAACAAATAATGTTCTGGACATTTTATTTTCCTGAGGAAAAACTCAATTGAAAAAGAAACCCTCCTCCCGAACAACTAAGGAAGAACTTAAAAATGCGAGAAAGCACAAACCTTCTTCCCAAAGGTGGTTGAGGCGCCAACTGAGTGATCCTTACGTGCAAGAAGCCCAGCGCAAAGGGTATCGTTCACGAGCTGCATTTAAACTGTTGGAACTAAATGAGAAATATAAGTTTCTTTCTCCGGGGAAAATTGTAGTCGATTTGGGAGCTGCCCCTGGTGGCTGGACACAAGTTACTATTGAAAAAGTCCAAGCCCCTAAAAATGGAAAAGTATTTGCCCTTGATCTGCTAGAAATGGAGGATCTTCCGGGCGCTGTCCTGATGCAAGGTGATTTTTATGAGGACGATACGTACAATGAACTTATTCTAGCCCTCAAAGGGAAGCGTGCTGACGTTGTGTTAAGCGACATGGCCCCCTCAACCATGGGGCACCGACAAACAGATCACATCCGCATTATGGGGCTTGCTGAAGCCGCTTATGATTTTGCCCACGAAATTCTAGGCCCAGAAGGCGTTTTCGTTTCAAAAGTCTTCCAAGGAGGGGCCGAACAAACCCTTCTCACGCGCCTTAAAAAAGATTTTAAGAAAGTTGCACATGCCAAACCACCCTCTAGCAGGAAAGAATCCAGCGAAATGTACGTAGTTGCGATGGGGTTCCGAATGGCCAAGTCAGAATAAGCCAAAATTTTTATATCCGTCTTTACACGAATTGAGAGAAAAGCGCTGACTGTTTTAACATACCCATTATATTAGTCAGTCATCAAAAAGGGCCCCGAAGGGCCCTTAATGACATGGAATTTATATCTCTTATTTATCTAAAGAGGATAACAGAACGACGATTTTCACGGTTAGCCTTTGTTGTCTTAACAATAGGATCTTTTTCGCCCTGACCAACGCTTGTAATGCGCACGCTGTTTGCATCATCTCCTAAGAAATGTCTCAAAGCATTCTCCGCAGAATTTGCACGCTCCCCGGAAAGCTTCTGATTGTAAGCTTGTGGCCCCGTAAGGTCCGTATAGCCGAGAATGGTCACTTCCCTCACATCTCCTTCGGAAATAACCTTGGCAGCATTTTCTACTACGGCCAGGCCACCAGCGTCTATTTTGTGACTGTTAAGATCAAAGAATACCAAATAAGCCTCAGGAACGCCTTCTCCAGCAAAGAACAACTCTTCATCAATGGAAACTGATGGGCCATGCTCAAGTTCTTCCATCACACGATCGAACTCACTATGACAATCGTTGGATTTTTTTGTGCATCTATGAGCTTCAGCAACAAGCCAACAATCGAAATTAACTTGAGCTTCAGCAGCCAAAGTCGTATCTCTTTGGGTAGCTCCAGCTTCAAAGGCATACAAAAGTGCATCGCGTCCTTCTGCCAATTCTTGAATGCTCTCTGCAGGAATTTCTGGCCAACTGCCAATATCTTCTACAAAAACCAACTCACCTCCAGAAGCTTGAAGACCTTTTCGCGCCATTATGCTTGCTTGGCTAAAATCATGATCATCCACATCAACTTCGGACTGATATAGGTATTCTTGTGATAGGTCTTTCGTAAATTGGGTCCCTACAGGATCCGTTTGTCTTAGAACATCCACGTCATGGGTAGAACAAGCACCCAACGCCAAAACGGCCACAGATGCTAAACTCATTCCTAGAGATTTTATTAATTTCATTTTAGTTCCTCACTGCCTTATTTTTTGTAAAAGCCTTATAAACTCTGAGAGCACCCCCACTGTAAGCAAAACTCTCTATCCCTCTTGGCCCTCTTAATTCTTTATTGATCGACATAAAAACTGCCAACAGCTATTTACGAACGGCTAAAAATTTTATATAGGCTCAAGAGAGCTAACTTCTATTTTCCACAAATTTGGGGTTTCTGCAAGACTTGATTTCAGGAGCCCCGCCAAAAGACGGAGAAAATGGTGACAGATATATTTTCGGAAATTGAGCAAGAGGTCCGCCAAGACAACCTTCTTGCCCTTTGGAAACGATACGGACCATACATTATAGGTGCGGCAAGTGCTGTTGTTTTAGCAACCGCAGCTTACGTATTGTGGCAAAATTACGAAAACTCACGCCTCTCTGCCATTGCAAAGGAATACTCTACAGCTCTAAATTTAAATTCCGAAGAAAGATCAAGCGAAGCTGAGGAAATCCTAAATCGCATTGGAGAACAAGAAAAATCTGGATATGGCATTCTCGCTCGATTAACAGCCGCGCATCTTTTGGCAAGCAGAAATAAGGATGAAGCTATCGCTCTATATCAACAGCTTATAGCTGAATCAAGCATCGACCCAATCTTTAGAGATCTTGCTGTTCTTAGAATGACGCTTCTTCAACTAGGATCGCAAGAAGAGCAAACGCTTATAGATCAGTTGACACCCCTAACAAGAACGGATAATCCTTGGAGAATTTCTGCACTTGAGATTGTTGGTTCACTTGAGTATTCGTTGAATAATAAGGTGAAGGCAGTAGAAATTTACAAACTGCTTGTTCAGGCACCAGATGCTCCCCCGACCCTGAGGAAAAGGGCGCATCAAATGCTCATGGTATTGAGTGCTGCTGGCGAAAACATAGATTTAACATCCGGTGACTTGAAACATTCCCGTCATCAAACAAAAGAGTGAAGGATCGAATGAAAAAATTATATTATTTAGCTTTCCTGTTTCCACTTCTGGCTGGTTGCGACTGGATGGGGAAAACCCCCGAGCCCCCTCTGCCTGGTGAAAGGCAATCTGTTATTTTGTACGGTGAAGGAATTGAAGCTGACCCGATTTTGAAGAACCTTCCGATTACGATTGGTACCCCCGTAAAAAACAAGAGCTGGCTTCAAGCACATGGTTCCGCTAGCCATGCTATGCCCCCATTGGCTAATGCTGGGATGAGCCATGTACGTTGGCAAGAAAACATCGGTCGTGGAGCTGACGACAGTCACCGCATTCTATCAACCCCGGTTCTCCATGAAGGCAAAATTTTTGCCGTGGATGGTGATAATGATGTCGTAGCTTTAGACGCTTCTACAGGCGACGAATTATGGAGGACGGAAACCTCCCGAGAAGATAGGGAAAGTGCTCCTGTTCTTGGAGGTGGAATTGCGTGTCTCGATGGCCGTATTTTTGTCACAACGAGCGATGGAGACGTTCTGTCTCTCGACGAAAAAAATGGAAATGTTATTTGGAAAACCAGCTTAGATTATCCAGTCCGAGCGGCTCCAACCGTTAGTGATGGGCGTGTTTTTGTTGTGACTCTTGAAAATACCTTAGAAGCCTTTAGTGCAGCTACGGGCGATAAGCTTTGGTCCCATCGCGGCATTACAGAGACGGCCTGTCTCCTCGGATCTGCCAATCCGGCAGTCGAGGGAGATACTGTCATTGTTCCGTATTCTTCCGGGGAGATATATGCTTTACGCACCGATAATGGACAAGTTTTATGGCAAGACTCTCTTACATCTTTTAAGCGCTCAGACGCTGTTTCCAGCCTCCCACAAATCAAAGCATCCCCTGTAATAGATAGGGATCTTGTATTTGCTGTTAGCCACTGCGGTCGTATGGCAGCCATATATATGCGGTCTGGCATGCGTGTTTGGGAAAAAGAGATAGGAAGCGGCCAGACTCCTTTTGTAGCCGAACACTTCATCTTTCTCACAACAAATTCTGGGGAACTCATTTGCCTCACCCGTGAATCCGCCGGAGTTCGCTGGATTGCCCAATTGCCCAAATTTGACAGTGAGCAAGACAAGAAGGAGCCTATAACCTGGGCTGGTCCTGTCTTAGCTGGAGATAGATTAATCTTGGCCGGTTCAAATGGTAAGGCTATTGCTTTCTCGCCTTATACTGGGGAAAAGTTGGAAGAGATCGAGCTTCCTGGAACCACATACTTGCCCCCAATTGTTGCCGATGAGACCGTTTACTTCTTGACAGAAGAGGCAGATCTCGTCGCCTTAAAGTAGGTTCCCATGGCCTTAACCGTTGCCATCATAGGACGCCCAAATGTTGGGAAATCAACCCTTTTCAATCGCCTGGTTGGAAGAAGGACGGCTCTTGTCCATGAAACACCCGGTCTTACAAGGGACTGGAAGGAAGGAAAGGCAAAAATTGGAGACCTTTCCTTTACGGTTATTGATACGGCTGGTTACGAAGATGAATCAGGCACACATTTAGATAGCCGCATGTGGCAACAAAGCCAAAAAGCGCTCTTAAAATCAGACGTTGCTCTCTTCCTCATTGATGCCCGCGAGGGGCTCACGGAAATTGATCGTTACCTTGCCCAAAAGCTTCACAAGTCTGGAATTCCTGTCATTCTTATAGCGAACAAATGCGAAGGCAATCACCCCAAAGCCAATATTCAAGAAGCCTTTGCACTTGGATTTGAAACGCCCCTTCCCATATCTGCAGAACATGGGGAAGGACTCGTAATCCTATATGATGCCTTAAAGCCCCTTGCTGATAAGGCAGTACCAGAAGCAGAAAATGAGGAACAAGGCTCTCCGCTTCAACTGGCTATTGTAGGGCGCCCCAATTCTGGAAAATCTACCCTGATCAATAATTTAGTTGGCGAAGAGAGACTTTTGACTGGCCCAGAAGCCGGGATTACACGAGACGCCATTGGCGTTAACTGGTCCTACAAAAATAAGCCTATCCACTTAATTGATACGGCAGGATTAAGACGTAGAGCAAAAATAAAGGAAAAAGTAGAAAGAATTTCCGTCATAAGCACCAAAAAAGCCATTCAATATGCCGAATGTGTCATTCTCCTCCTAGATGCAACATCTCCCTTTGAAAAACAAGATTTAACTATCGCAAGACAGGTCGTAGAAGAGGGGAGGTGCCTTCTAATCGCTCTCAACAAGTGGGACCTGATTACCCCCTCCCAGAGAAAAGCCTATTTAAAGGATCTCGTGCAACAATTAGAATTAGCACTCCCCCAAGTACGAGGAATTCCCTGCCTTCCTATTTCTGCACTCGCCAAGGAGGGCTTCAATAAGCTCTTCGATTCGGTATTCAAACTTTATGAAATTTGGAATAAGCGCCTTCCCACCTCACCACTCAATAGGTGGTTAGAAGACGCACTATTTGATCATACGCCTCCCTTGATCCGCGGCAGACGGTTAAAAGTTCGATACATGACTCAAGTAAAATCTCGCCCCCCAACATTTGTCCTCTTTGCTAATTTCTCCAAAGAATTCCCAGAGAGTTACAAACGTTATCTGCTAAATGGGCTGCGAAAAACTTTTTCACTTGATGGCGTGCCTCTCCGTCTCAATATAAAGACTGGCAAAAACCCTTATGTGAAAGAGGATTGAAGTCACGACACACGCTTGTTTTATGTTCCATAATGATATCGACAAGCTAGAATATGAATATTATCATTTACAATTTTGTAGACGAGCCTATGTTCTGGATCGATTCTTCTAGACCAACAACCTTCTAGATCCCATTTAAGGGGCTCTGGTTTGCCAACGCCCGAGAATGGCCCTCGTGAAATATCTCTGATGAGATCATTTGTCCTTCTTAATTTTTTTTTATCATTTTTTTGCCAAAACAAATAGTCTTCCCACCCATTTGGAGTGAAAAGAATATTTCTCATTCCAAATTTTCCAAATCATTCATCGTAAACTCCTTCCCTGAAGCTTTGTTTGAATCCCGCAAGGATTCTAGGAGCCTCCTTGCGTTTTTAGGACTCCGAAGCAAATAAGCCGTCTCTCTTAAGGAATTATAGTCGGACTCTGATAGGAGTACAACATTCTCTCCCGACTTCCTGGTCACAAGAAAACTCACATGGTCTTGAATCGCTTGATCCATGAAATTCTTCAAATTTTCTCTCAAGGAACTATACGTGACTGTAACCATATCTAATCTCCTCCTATACTTGTACAATATACTGTACAGCCCAGAAAATCAAGATATAAAGAACATAGGAATAAACTAAGCGATCTTGGCGTGATCCTGTTTCGCCACAATACTGCGGGCCTTTTCAAGATCTTCAGGTGTATCAACACCGACTGGTATACTATCTACGAGGACGCCTTGTATGGTCATGCCTGCTTCAAGGGCTCTAAGCTGCTCAAGACGCTCAGCCTTTTCCAGTGCCGTTTGAGGCAAGGAGACAAAACGCTCTAATGCCTCTCTCTGAAAGGCATATAGCCCTATATGATAATAGAGTGGGCGCATCCCATGGGGAATGGGGGAACGGCTAAAATACAACGCACGCCCTTCAGTATCGCCTTCTTTTAATGAAAGAACAGCCTTAACCACGTTAGGATTATTTATTTCCTCTTCATCGGTAAAAGGACAAACAGGTGTCGAAATATCAATAGCTGGATTCGATAAAGTCCCTAAAATACGACTTACCGTTGTGGGATCCAATGTCGGCAAATCACCTTGAACATTGATAATTCGACTATACTTTCCACTAGGGTCAAGCGTTTCAACAGCTGCCCAAACACGATCAGTCCCGGAGGGAAGATTGGGATCAGTCAAAACAGCTTGGCCTCCACTCCGTTCCACAACCTCTTTAATCTCTGGCTCACCACAGGCAACAACCACTTCTCCTACTTGGGATGCTTGGGCCTGTTCCCACACACGAACAATCATAGGTTTTCCGCAAATATCGGCCAAAGGCTTATTGGGAAGTCTTGTTGCTTGAAGACGTGCTGGAATCACAATTAGAGTCTGTTCGGTCATAGCTCCACCTGTTAATCTGTGATATGAAGAATCGTTGCTTTCATTCTGGGTGTTTGATACATGAATTTAGAACACTTAAAAAGGAAAAAATAATAAAATGGACAGTCTAGAGTTCAATAAAATTGCGGCAGCTGTTCTGGTTACACTCATAATTGGTTTAGTGGCCAGCCTAATTGGAGACGCTCTAGTCACCCCTGAAGCTCTTGAACAAAATGTCTACCTTGTCCAAATCGACAACGCTGATCTAGGCCAACCTACCCATAAAGCCAAAGAAGAAAAGCCTCTTGACCCAATTAGCCCGATTCTTGCACACGCAGATATTGAAGCGGGCAAACGAATCGCTAAAAAATGCATCCAATGTCATACACTCGACAAAGGGGGGCCTAACAAAATTGGTCCAAACTTATGGGGAATCGTTAACCAAAAACTAGGTCATCTTGCTAATTTCGCCTACTCCAATTCCTTGAAAGAGAAGGGTGGAACTTGGACCTATGAAGCTTTGAATGAGTTTCTGGCAAAGCCCCGAAAATTCATCACCGGGACAAAAATGGCCTTTATTGGCTTAGTGAAGGAAAAAGAGAGAGCCGATCTCATCGCTTATATCCGGACGTTGAGCGATTCCCCAGCCCCCTTGCCAAAAGATTAGGCTGCGTGTAGAAATCCATAGTCTCAACAACTCACGGACGTGCAAATTCAAGGGAATAAAATGAGAAAATTTGCTTTTTACCTTCTAACAATTCTGCTGATATTCCAACATCAATGTGATGCCAAGAAAGAAGCCCCCATCGTCAAAAAGGCCCATGGCCTTGCTTTGTACGGGGAACCAAAATACGGTCCTGATTTTAAGCATTTTGATTATACTAACCCCTTGGCCCCAAAAGGGGGAACCGTACGACTGGGAACACCAGGAACCTTTGACAATTTAAATCCCTTTATCATAACAGGTGTGGCTGCAACAGGTATTATTTCAACCTATGCATCTCTAATGTCAAAAAGTGATGATGAACCATTTACCGTCTATTGCTACGCTGCAAAAAATATCGAAATACCTGAAGACCGATCATGGATTATTTTTAATCTTCGTGATGATGCCACCTTTCATGACGGGAGCCCCATTACGGCTGAAGATATTGCCTTTTCCATTGAGACGCATCGCACAAAGGGATTGCCTCTATTTAGAACCTATTTTGCAGGAATCGATACAGTTGAAATACTCGGAAAGAAAAGCATCAAATTCACTTTCAAACCTGGGGCAAATAGAGAGCTTCCCCTTATCATAGGGGCAGATGTCTTTATTCTTTCAAAAAAATATTATGAAAAAGTAGACTTTACAAAAACAACCCTTGTACCTCCCCTAGGATCTGGTCCCTACAAAATCAAAAATGCTGACCCTGGAAGATCCATAACCTATGAACGTGTCAAAAAATGGTGGGGCGAAAAATTACCTGCAAATAAAGGGCAATATAATTTTGATATCATGCGATATGACTACTATCGAGATAATACTGTCTCCTTGGAAGCCTTTAAGGCTGGAGATGTAAATTTTAGAAGTGAAATTATTTCAAGAGTCTGGGCCACTGGTTACAACTTTCCAGCGGTCAAAAAAGGACATGTAATTTTGGAAAAAGTTCGCCATGAAAACCCTATGGGACTAATAGGTTTTATATTCAACACTCGAAAGCCGATTTTCAAGGATCCTAAAGTTCGTCAAGCCCTAGCATATGCTTTCGACTTTGAATGGAGTAATAAGAATTTTTTCTATAATTACTACACAAGATCAAAAAGTTTCTTTAACAATTCCATCTTTGCATCCTCCGGACTCCCGAACAAAGAGGAATTAGAAATTCTGACCCCTTACAAAGACAAGTTGCCTAAAGAAGTCTTCTCGCAAGAATATTCCCCTCCGAAATCGGATGGCTCGGGAAATATACGTGAAAATCTTTCAATAGCTCTTTCCCTATTAAAAGAAGCAGGCTGGGTTCTCAAAGATCATAAACTTGTGAATAAAAAAACAGGGGATCCAATGAAATTTGAGATCCTGACCAACTCGCCAGCTTTTGAAAAAATTATTCTCGCTTTCATTCGTAATCTTGAACTCTTGGGGGTTGAGGGAAAAATAAGAGTCATTGATACTGCTCAATATCAAAATATCGTTGAAAATTTTGAATTTGATCTTCTTGCTGCTGGCGGTTTTGCTCAAAGTTCTAGTCCCGGAAATGAACAGAGAAATTTTTGGGGATCCGAAGCTGCAGATTTTCCTGGTTCAAGAAATCTTGCTGGCATCAAAAATTCCGTTGTTGATGCACTTGTAGAACAATTAACAGCATCTCAAGATTGGGAAACCCTTTTAAATACAACCCATGCTCTTGATCGCGTTCTATTATGGGGACACTACGTAATCCCCATGTGGTACTATAATTATTATCGACTTGCCTATTGGAATATGTTTGGACACCCCAAAATCACACCCAAGTATTCCATTGGCTTTGACACTTGGTGGATAGATCCTAAATTAGAAAAGAAACTTGATCAGTTTCCAAATTAAGTTTGTGTGCAGACATAAAAAAACCTCTGGCTCATTTGCACATCAGCCAGAGGTCCCGATTTCGTGATTACTAGCTTACTTTTTTATCCAAATAAGCGCCGACACTTTCTTGGGTTGTTTGGATAGCCTCATCATCTTGAGTCCAGTTAGCTGGGCAAACTTCCCCGTGCTTTTCATGATGTTGTAATGCATCAACCGTTCGAAGCACTTCTTCAACATTCCGCCCTAGTGGTAAATCATTCACCAACTGATGTCTCACGATTCCTTCCTTATCAATGACAAAAAGTCCTCTGTAGGCAACTTTTTCGTCACTCAAAACATCGTAACTCTTGGCAATATCCCCACCTATATCAGCAACAAGTCCGTACTCGATTCCCTGAATGCCGCCTTTATTTTTGGGTGTATTGAGCCAAGCAAGGTGCGAAAACTGGCTATCCACACTACAACCCAGCACTTCAACATTCCGCTTTTTGAAGGCGCTTAAACAACTCTGAAATGCATGAAGCTCCGTAGGGCAAACAAATGTAAAATCTAGAGGATAGAAAAAGAGGACCACATATTTTCCGCGATACTGGGTTAATTCTATGTCCTTGAATTCATTGCCGAATACTGTGACCGCCTTAAAATTCGGTGCTTCTTTTCCAGTTAGTACACTCATGATCTTCTCCTCTAATCAAATGGGGCTGAAAGTAAATTCTTTAGGCGCCTAAATCAAAGTTTTCCTTTGTTTTCTGCGCATTTGAAAGTCATATAACCACAAAACCCCAGCAATTGTCTAGGAAAATCAAAGTTATGCGCTTTCCGTGAGAATGGCTTTACCTGCACCTGAAAAAGTAGACGATTCCTCCGGAAATAGGATTGATCCAACGATTCCTGAAAGGAAAATAAGGGGGACTCCATAGACAGCCCAATACCAGGTATACAGGCCAGCTTCTCCATAATACAAATAGCTGGTGGTTCCCACGGCCAACCCGACAGCAATGGATGCGTAGACTCCCACTCGAGATGTTTTCTTCCAGTAAAACCCTCCGAGAAGAGCAAAGGCCAGAGCAACCACCGGAATGTTGGCCAAGATCATTTTGTTCAAAACACTATCAACGACTCCATTTCCTAGCGCATAGGAGAGGAACGCACATAATAGCATCAGAGACATACTGCGCTTTAAGCCTTCTTTCCCTGCCTCTAATCTTTTGCCCACCACTAGGGTCACCATGGCACTCCAAACCCCAGAAAGGGTTGTGGCCGCAATAGCAAAAAAGAGTCCATAATAAATGCCCTGCAAATTCTGGGGGACGGCAATGTTTAACAAGTACGGTAGGCTCAGCTCTGGATTATCACTCATGTATCCTTTCTGGGAAAAGAAATAGACACTAAGCACCCCAATGCCGTATAGAACAAAGACAAATAATGCCGACAGCAGGACTGCGCTCCTTGCAATGGAGGGAGATTTTGCCGACACAATTTTCTGGCCATACCAGGGCGCAATAATGTATGAAAACATCGTCAAAACGATCAAAGAGAAAACAAACTCCACCGGAAGTGCCATTTGCATCTGGGCAAAGCTCATCGGAGCAGCTGGAGCACTCTCTGGTATCTGTGCCACAAAAAGAAAAAGCAATGGCATTAAGCAACAGGCCAGGACGAAACTCACCAGATCTGTGCGAATAATCGACACCAATCCGCCCCGAAGCGTCATTAAAAGGACACTCCCCACCAGAACAGCACTTAAAGTCCAGGGAGACCAGTCGGGGAAGAGGGGAAGAAACATTAGCGTCAGAGACTTCACATAGGTTGCACTAAACATGGCCATGGCAGAAAACAAAATGACTGCTACCAATGCGCCAATGTCTTTGCCATAGCGTTGGGTAAAGAAATGAGCCACAGATACGCCATTAAAATTTTTCCATTTCTTGGCCACCGTCAGACCATAGAATAGAAGCCCAACGAAGAAGATAAACGGCAAAGCCAGCCCCCACCATCCCGCACCAATTCCAGCTCCAGAAAAAGCAATAAGCGTAGTCGTATTGAACTCTGTCATCACCAATGTTGCGATCAAGGCAAAGAGGCCCGTTTGTCGTCCTGCTAAAAGGTACTGATTTTCACTGGTGACTTTCTTAAGTTGGAGGGCCCCAATGGCGACGAGTATTCCTATAAAGGCAACTAACCCTATGAAGATTTCTAGAGTCATTTTCGTCTCCCTCTATTTTGTGGATATTTTTTTAGTTTCGCCTTCCTGAACCGTTTCTTCATCTAAAATTTCGGGATATCTGTATCAGGAACTTTGTCGCAAACAAGTCTTATTGGCTATAAATCTTGGCATGATGAATCAACGCATACCAAATATAGTAAAATTTTACAATGATCTGTTTGGTATGCTCCAAAAAAGTATGTTTCCATTTTTGCACGCCTTAATGTCTTATAAGGCTTGAAACGTAGGGGGTATTTCGTCCAAGATGGGCTGAGTTATTGTAAAATATTGGTTTAGCCCTATGTCCGTATCCCTGAATTCTGATCCTCAGTCCCCAGATATTAAAATCGTGGAGGGCATTATAGAACGTATTGTCTTTCACAACGAAGACAACGGGTTCTCGGTAATACGCGTTAAAGCCAAAGACCATAAGGGCCTGGTTACAGTTGTCGGCAATATCCTTCAAGCCTCTGAGGGGGAAAAGCTCCATGCGGAAGGGACCTGGATTCAAGATAAAAAATTCGGTCCCCAATTTAAAGCCACAGCCTTACGGGCCGTCCCTCCAGCAACCATCGAAGGCATTAAAAAATACCTTTCTTCTGGCTCGATAAGAGGCATCGGGCCTAAATATGCCAAACGACTTGTGGAAAAATTTGGAGAGAAAGTCTTAGAGATCATCGAGGACGAACCGGAACGGCTCCTCGAAGTAGAAGGAATAGGAGGCGTGCGCTATCACACCATCCGAAAAGATTGGGCTGGGCAAAAAACCATTCGTGACATTATGATTTTCCTATATCAAAATGGTATCAGCACCCTGAAAGCTTCCCAAATTTTTAAGGCATATGGGGCCAAATCTGTAGAGTTGCTAACTCAAAATCCCTATCGATTAGCAAATGATATCCGCGGCATCGGTTTCTTGACCGCCGACACCATTGCTCAAAAAATGGGCATTGAAAGAGACTCACCTCTTCGCGCCCAAGCAGGCCTTCTCTATGCACTTCAGCAAGCCAGGGAAAGTGGCCATTGTGGCTTTCCTCGTGAGTCTTTGCTTGATATGGCAGAAGATATTTTACAAGTCTCAAGAGATCTTGTTGAAACAGCCCTCCAAGCAGAACTTTTATCTGGCAAAGCTGTAGAAGCCACCATAGGGGACCAAAACTGCATTTTTCTAAAAGAACTCTATAATCTAGAAAAAAATTGCGCACAATTGCTTCAAAAACTAGCCGAGGGATCCGTTCCTTGGATAGATGTAGATCCTAAAACAGCGATCCCTCTGGTTGAAGAAAAGTTAAATATCGAGCTGGCAAATAGTCAAAAAGAAGCCCTGCATACAGCATTGCACTCGAAACTACTGATTCTGACGGGGGGACCCGGTGTTGGAAAAACAACGCTTGTAAATAGTCTTCTCAGCATTTTGGAGAAACAAAACCTAAAAGTTGCCCTTTGTGCCCCAACAGGAAGGGCCGCAAAAAAGCTTGCAGAAAGTACAAATAAGAAAGCAAAAACCATTCACAGACTTTTGGAAATGAATCCCCTCCAAAAGGTGTTTCAGCGCAATGAGACGGATCCCCTAGAATGCGACTTGTTGGTCGTCGATGAGTTTTCCATGGTGGATATTACTTTATTCCGTTCTCTCCTGCAGGCCATCCCCTCTTCAGCAGCTGTTCTATTCGTAGGAGACGTGGATCAGCTACCCTCCATTGGCCCAGGAAGTGTCTTGAAGGACATGATATCCTCGAAACAAATATCTGTTGTTCGCCTGACAGAAATATTCCGCCAAGGGGCTGGCAGCCAAATTATTCTGAATGCCCATATGATCAATCAGGGAATCACCCCTAATTTTCCAACGGCCCCTGTCGAATCCGACTGCTTTTTCGTCAAATGTGAGCACCCTGAAAATGCGCTTGAAAAAATCATGCACATCGTCAAAGAACGCATTCCGCAAAAATTTGGATTTGATCCCATGAAAGATATTCAGGTCCTTTCCCCCATGAACAGAGGCTTATTGGGCACCCAATCTTTAAATGTTGAACTTCAACAACTCCTGAATCCCATTTCCACGAAATCCATCAAGAAGAATGACATGACCTTTAGCATTGGAGATAAGGTCATGCAGATAGAAAATAACTACGATAAGGATGTGTACAATGGGGACATCGGCTATGTGGCCGATGTGAATAAAGAAGATGAACAGCTCATGGTATCCTATGAGGAGAAACTCATTTCCTATACATACAAGGAATTGGAACAGCTCACCTTGGCCTATGCCATCACCATCCACAAATCCCAAGGATCAGAATACCCCGCCATCGTCGTTCCTCTTATGACCCAACATTATCCCATGCTACAACGTAATTTGGTCTATACGGGCATGACCCGCGGAAAACAACTGGTCGTCCTCGTGGGACAAATGCGGGCCTTCGAAATGGCCATCAAGGAAAAACAAGTCCGCAACCGTTGGACCAAATTAAACGAGTGGTTGTCCGAGAGTGGTGAAGACAGCCCTCTTCTCTAAGCAGCTTCCCCTTCCTACTCTCCTATCCCCTTGGCCCAATCGAAGGCCATGAACTCGTCTTTGGGAAGAAAGTGCTTTATTTCCGCTTTGCTGAGTTTTGAGCTCATTTCTATGAGGGAATCCATCCAGGACTTCTTGCCAATGATGGCAATTCGTCCAAATTTCCCGCAGTATTTGTGACTAAATTTAAAGTCTTCAATGATCGCCTCCGTGGTGATTCCCGATACATCCCGAACGTCTATTACGAAATTTGCCTCTTTGTTTCCTTGAATATACTTTTCAATTTTGGGCATGACATCTTTGTAATCCAAAATGGAAAGGCTTCCGGATCCTTGGATTGCCAACAAGTTAGGCTCCTCGCTTATAATTTTAAACATAGATCAACTCCTCGAAAAAATGGACGCCGTCATTTTTCCTCTAACCACTCCATGGCTTGAGATTCTTCATCTTCATCGAAATACTGAATTTCGGCATTAGAAAGCGCATTACTAATAGCGGCCATCTCATCCATCCAGGACTTTTTGCCCATGATGGCAACTCTTTTAAAATCATCCTTGTGTCGATGACTCAGTTTGAAATCCTCAAGAATCCCGCCTGGCGTGATATCAGTTACCTTGGATACATCGATGAGACAGGAAAGCGTCCCATTCATTTTAATCAACTTATCTAACATGGGCGCAATAAGTTTATAGTCGTCCTCCGTAACTGTATCTGACGCACGAACCACCATGAACGGCCCTGATTCTTTTACAAATTCAAACATAGCTCTCCTCAACTACCTGATGTTAAAGCCTATTCTTAGCCTACCATCAAAAGGTTAACAAACCGTTAACGACGGAATATTTTGTGACCTTCCCATTGAAAACAAACTCAAATCAGAGTAAGCAATCTTTATGAACACCTTAGAAAATCTTTCCGGACCGATTCTGGAACCACTATCCAAAGGCACCCCCGAATGCGCTGTCATTTTTCTGCATGGATATGGAGCCAATGGGGCTGATCTTTTGTCCCTGGGAAAGGAATGGGCCCCAGCTTTCCCAAACATTTTATTTGCATCTCCAAATGCGCCCTTCCCATGCCAAGCAAATCCATCGGGCTACCAATGGTTCAATTTTACACCTGACGATATGAAGGGGATGATCCAAGAAATTCATCTCGCAACATCCATCCTCGACAAATACATAGAATCTCTTATGGGTAAATACGACCTTGATCCTGAAAAAATAGTCTTAGTAGGCTTTTCCCAAGGAACTGTTATGGCTTTTGCATCGGGACTTAAAAAATCCTTTGGGGGTATCCTAGGATACTCTGGCGCTGTCGTTAACGATGGCAAAATATTTAATCACTTGGCCAACCCGCTGCCTTTGGTCTCTTTGGTGCATGGCGAGCAAGATCAAGTTATCCCCGTATCAACCTTGCATTATTCCGTTGATCAACTTAAAAGCCATAATATCCCAGCTGAGTGGAAAATTATTAAGGGTTTGGAGCACGGCATAGATCGTCAAGGTCTCCAAATTGGCCAAGCATTCTTGGAGAAGATTTTTACCCCCCTTTAAGCAGTTCGCTTTTAAGTGTACACTCCCATCGTCAAATTCTTTAAAGAAGGAAAAACGATGACGTCACATATTCGTAATAAAATTGCACTGGTCGGCGCTGGAAATATTGGCGGAACTCTGGCGTATCTAGCTGGGCTCAAAGAACTGGGAGATGTGGTACTCCTTGATGTCGTCGATGGGATTCCCCAAGGGAAAGGGCTGGATATTGCCGAATCTATGCCCATTGAAGGCTGTGATGGTGCCTTTTATGGCAGCACAGATTTCCAAGAATTAGCCAATTCAGATGTCGTGATTGTGACAGCTGGCATCCCTAGAAAACCGGGCATGAGCCGCGATGATCTTATTTCCATCAACAGCGACGTCATCCAAAAAGTTGGGAAGGCCATTAAGACACATTGTCCCAAATCCTTTGTGATAGTCATTACAAATCCTCTCGATGCCATGGTATGGGAAATGCAGAAGGCGACTGGATTTCCCCATAAGCGAGTCGTGGGCATGGCAGGCGTTCTGGATAGTGCCCGTTTTCGATATTTTCTAGCCGAAGAGTTTAATGTCTCAGTAAAAGATGTTTCTGCTATGGTTTTAGGGGGACATGGAGACAGCATGGTCCCTCTTTTAAGATATTCATCCATAGGGGGCATCCCTCTGCCAGACTTAGTCAAAATGGGCTGGACAACTCAAAAGAAAATAGATGCCATCGTTGATCGTACTCGAAAGGGTGGTGGCGAAATCGTCGGCCTTCTTAAAACAGGATCCGCTTTTTACGCCCCAGCTTCTTCTGCCATTACTATGGCCGAAGCCCACCTAAAAGATACAAAACGCCTACTTCCTTGTGCCGCCTGGCTATCTGGCGAATACGGCATCAAAGATCTATACGTTGGTGTTCCAGTCATTATTGGAAAAGAGGGTGTCGAACGCATCGTAGAAGTTCCGTTAGACAGCAAGGAACAAGAAGAATTTGAAAGGTCTGTAGATTCCGTCAAAAGTCTGATAGATCAACTCAAAAATAGAGCCGCCTAAAAATAAGCCACTGGAAAATTATCCATGAATATCCATGAGTATCAAGCGAAGGAACTTTTATCAAAGTATGGAGTCCCTGTTCCAAAAGGGAAAATGGCCATAACAACCAGCGACGTAAAAACGGCCCTCCAGAATCTTGGAAAAGCCCCTTGGGTTATCAAGGCTCAGATTCATGCCGGCGGCAGAGGAAAAGCTGGCGGCGTAAAGCTCGTCAACACCATAGAAGAGGGGGTCATCTTCGCTGAGAATCTCTTGGGATCAACTCTCGTTACTCCTCAAACAGGCCCTCTGGGCAAAGTCGTTCAGCGGCTTTATGTAGAGGAAGCGTGCGATATTGATCAAGAAATATACTTCAGTATTCTCGTTGATCGCGATCAAAGCCGTATCGTTCTCGTGGCATCCTCTGCGGGAGGCATGGATATTGAGGAAGTCGCCGATAAGACGCCAGAAAAGATATTTAGAATAACGATTGATCCTTTAGTTGGTCTTCAACCTTTTCATCTTAGAGGCCTGACAGCCTCTCTCGAGCTCAAAGGAGATACCGCAAAAAATGCCATGAGACTGTTCCGAGGTGTTTATGAAACGTTTATAAAACTGGATGCAAATCTCATAGAAATTAATCCTGTATTCATCACAAAAGACGGTCAAGTTGTGGCTGGAGATGCCAAGATGAGTTTAGAAGAAAACTCTTTATATCGCCATAAAGAGCTCTTGGAACTTCGGGATGAACATGAGGAAGATCCTGAAGAGGTCAAAGCCAGTCATTTAGGGTTAAACTATGTGAAATTAGACGGCAATATTGGTTGTATGGTCAACGGTGCTGGCTTGGCTATGGCAACTATGGACATCATACAACTCTACGGAGGAAATCCTGCAAATTTCCTGGATGTGGGCGGCGGCGCAAGCCAAGAAATGGTCACCAATGCCTTTAAAATTATCCTGTCCGATAAAAGAGTCCAAGCCGTTTTGGTGAATATTTTTGGGGGCATTATGCACTGTGATGTTATTGCAGAAGGTATTATAGCAGCCGCAAAAGAGATAGAGTTGACTATTCCATTGGTGGTTCGTTTAGAGGGAACAAAAGTAAAAGAAGGAAAAGAGATCCTGTCAAAATCAGGTTTGGAAATTCTTTTGGCTGATAATTTGGGTCAGGCCGCAGAAATGGCCGTTAAAGAAACACAGAAAGCTGCATAAATGTCTATTTTAGTTGATAAAAATACACGAGTTCTTTGCCAAGGCATCACCGGATCCCATGGTACTTTTCATACAGAACAAGCCATCGCCTACGGAACAAAAATGGTTGGAGGTGTCACGCCTGGCAAGGGGGGACAAACTCATCTTGGCCTTCCGATTTTCAATACCGTTAAAGAAGCAGTTGACATAACCAAAGCAACCGCCTCTGTCATTTACGTGCCAGCACCGTTTGCTATGGATGCTATTTTAGAAGCAATTGATGCCGAAATTCCTCTTGTAACATGTATTACAGAAGGGATTCCCGTGTTGGATATGGTCAAGGTAAAACGGGCACTTGAAGGCTCTAAAACGAGACTTATTGGGCCAAATTGCCCAGGAATTATTACGCCAGAACAATGTAAAATTGGCATTATGCCTGGATACATCCACACACCGGGTAGTATTGGCGTAATCTCACGCTCCGGAACATTAACCTATGAAGCCGTGGATCAAATTTCTAAAATCGGCCTTGGACAATCCACATGTGTTGGCATTGGAGGAGATCCCGTCCATGGATTGTCTTTCATCGACTGCTTGGACTTGTTCTTTAAGGATCCAAAAACGGAAGGCGTTGTGCTTATTGGGGAAATCGGTGGTTCCGATGAGGAAGCTGCCGCTGAGTACTATAAATCCCTTAAGGTTAAAAAGCCCCTCGTTGCTTTTATCGCCGGCATCACGGCTCCTCCTGGAAGACGTATGGGACACGCAGGGGCTATTGTTTCCGGATCAAGTGGCGGAGCTCTTGATAAGATTGAAGCCCTTAAGTCAGCGGGAATGATCGTCGCTGAATCTCCTGCTCTTTTGGGCAAAACCATCTACGAAGTATGCAAAGGCTCCAATCGATCTTCCGCTTCAGGATAGTAAAAAAAACTAGCAATACGTCCCCTAAAAGCGCAAAATGAATAAAATATTAAGGGTGTGGAAAGCATGTCGTTCGATGAAAATGAATTCTTGTACTCACAAAATGCTGAATTCATTGAAAAACTTTATCATCAGTATTTGAATGGGAATGATTCAATCCCGTCTGAATGGCTGCCTTTTTTTAAGAAAATGGGACCTCCTCAAAAAGGGCAAACACCCACACTTACCCATCCCCAAAGACCATCTTCATCAAAATCCACAACTCTTCAAAAAGCCCCCTCAAAAACAGAAACGAGCGTGGTTTCCCAAGCTACTCTAGATTCTATTCGCGCAAGCATGATGATCAGAGCCTATCGCGTCCGAGGACACCTCTACGCTCAGCTTGATCCTCTGGGTTTAAGCAAGCCCGAACATCATTCAGAATTAGACCCACAGAACTATGGCTTCACAGAACAGGATTATGACCGAGAAATATATATAGATAATATGCTCGGCCGCAAAACAGCAACTCTAAGAGAAATTCTGGGTATTCTAGAACAAACCTACTGTGCTTCCGTAGGCATTGAATTCTTGCATATTCAAAGTCCCGCACAGAAAAGCTGGATTCAAGAACGAATTGAAAATACAGATTCCCGCAACTTTTTAAATTCGGAACAAAAAAAGAAGATTCTTCAAAGCATTATAGACTCTCAGTCATTGGAAAAGTTCCTGCACAAAAAGTTTGTCGGCACTAAAAGATTTGGCCTTGATGGTGCGGAAAGCCTTATTCCTCTCCTGGAAGTATACTTAGAAAGATCCGCAGAATTGGGGATAGAAAGTGCCGTTCTTGGGATGGCTCACAGAGGACGTCTGAATGTCCTGGCAAATATTTTAAACAAGCCTATTGTTGAGATTATCTCTGAATTCCACGGGAACGGCAATCATGCCCATTTTGTACAAGGATCTGGAGACGTTAAATATCACCTTGGAACTTCATCAGATCGAAAGTTTGGTGATCATAAAATGCATCTTTCCCTAACAGCAAATCCTTCCCACTTGGAAGCCGTTGATCCAGTGGTAATGGGGAAAGTACGTGGTAAGCAGTTTATGTCCAGGGACCTAGAACGCAGCAAAACAACCGGATTACTTATACATGGGGATGCGGCCTTCGCAGGACAAGGACTTGTCGCTGAGACCTTAGATCTTTCTGAACTCAATGGCTACCGAACAGGGGGAACTCTTCATCTTATTATAAACAACCAGATTGGATTCACCACTTGCCCATCGAAATCTCGATCCTCTCCATACAGTTCTGATATAGCTAAGGGTATTCAGGCCCCTATATTTCACGTAAATGGGGATGATCCAGAAGCTGTCGCCTACATTGCACAACTTGCAGCAGAGTTTCGCCATCATTTTAAGAAAGATGTCATCATAGATATGTTTTGCTACAGGCGCTTTGGGCATAACGAGGCCGACGAACCTTCCTTTACACAACCTCTCATGTACAAGGCCATCGCGAAACATCCCTCCGTGAGAGAAATTTACGAGGAGAAACTACGAGCAGATAGCACCATCTCCACAGCAGAAATTTCTCAATATGACGAAAAAAACTCCCAGAAATTCGACAAGGCTTTTAAAGAAGCGACAAAACTTGAATCAAAGGGCTTAGATTGGCTCAAGGGTGAATGGTCACATTTGGAAAGCGCCTCAAAGGAATTTACGAAAACACGAGGAGAAACAGCTGTCCCCCTGGAGTTGCTTAGAAAAGTGGGGCACGCGATTTCAAGAGAGCCAACAGATATTCACTTTCACCCTAAACTTAAACGTATATTGGAGCAGCGCAAAACATCTATTGATACGGGAACAGCTATTGATTGGTCAATGGCTGAAGCGTTAGCCTTTGGAACTTTGCTTTGTGAGAACACCCCTATCCGCTTAAGCGGACAAGATAGTGCTCGTGGGACCTTTTCCCAGCGTCACGCCGTTCTCATAGATCAACAAACAGAAGAAGAGTATGTCCCCTTAAATCACATTCAAAAATCTCAAGCTCATATTGAAATCGTTGATAGTCCTCTTGCCGAAGCTTCTGTCTTGGGTTTTGAGTATGGTTATAGTTCGTCAAATCCTCATTCGCTCACTCTTTGGGAAGCACAATTCGGTGATTTTTCAAATGGAGCACAGTTGATCATCGATCAGTTTATCTCATCTGGTGAAAGAAAGTGGTTTCGTATGTCAGGGCTTGTCATGCTTCTTCCCCACGGCTATGAGGGTCAGGGGCCCGAACATTCTTCTGCTCGACTAGAGCGCTTTCTCCAACTCTGCGCCGAAGATAATATTCAGGTGATCAATTGTTCAACACCAGCTAATTACTTTCATGTTCTTCGACGTCAGGTCCGCCGAAAGTTTCGGAAACCCTTGGTCCTTATGACGCCAAAATCTCTACTCCGCCATAAAAGTGCGAAATCCACAATTCAAGAAATGGCCAAAGATACTAGCTTTGAACGCATTTATCCTGACACACTGGCAAAAACAGCCAAAAAAGATGTAAGGAGAATCATCCTATGCTCAGGAAAAGTCTACTATGATTTGGAGGAAGGAATTCACGAGCGTGGTCTGCAAGATATTGCCATCATTCGTGTTGAACAGTTGTATCCGTTCCCCAATGAACTTTTGACAAAACATCTCAAAGAATCACCCCAAGCGCAGGTGGTTTGGTGTCAAGAAGAGCCGCAAAATATGGGAGCATGGACATATATTGACCGCCGTCTTGAGAAGGTTATGAATGCTGCAAACATGAAAGAAAAACGTCCTGTATATGTGGGACGCCCTGAAGCAGCTTCCCCAGCAACAGGACTCATGCAAAAACATCTTGAAGAACAAAGAACCATCGCAAACAATGCGTTAGTTTTCGATGAAGCGCTCTCTTCCTCAAAATCAAAGAGGACGAACAAACAAAGACTAAAGGAAAAATAGAATGGAAATTAAGGTCCCAGCTCTCGGCGAATCTATAACAGAGGCAACGGTTGCCCGATGGATGAAGGCAGAAGGAGATACTGTTGAAGAAGATGAGGCTGTTTTAGAGTTGGAAACTGATAAAGTTTCTGTAGAAGTGATGGCTCCCCAATCTGGAACCCTTACCAACATCCTTGTACAAGAAGGAGAAACTGTTGAAATCGGAAGTATATTGGGAAATGTTGATAGGGGTAAAAAATCATCCTCTAAGCAAAAAAAGGCCTCCCAATCAAAAAAAAGCTCCTCCAAAACAAACGATAATAAGTCAAAGAAGAGTGCTTCTGTAGAGCCTCCCAAAGGGGCGGAAAAAGGTGCTTCGACCCCCCGAAAATTAGACAAAGATCGTGAAGAACGAGTTCCTATGACTACCTTGCGCAAGCGCATTGCCGAGCGTATGAAGGCGTCTCAAAATACCGCCGCTATGCTCACCAGCTTTAGCGAAGTAGACATGTCCGCTGTCATGAGACTTCGCAAAAAATACAAGGAAATATTCGAAGAAAAGTATGGCATTAAATTGGGCCTTATGTCCTTTTTTACAAAGGCTACCGTCCGCGCCTTAAAGGAGTTTCCAGTTATTAATGCGGAAGTGGAAAACGAAGATATTATCTATAAGAACTACTACAACATCGGCATTGCCGTCAGCTTAGATAAAGGGTTAGTCGTCCCCGTTGTCCGTGATGCGGATACCCTTAGTTTAGCAGATGTAGAAAAAGAAATAGCTGCCCTCGCAGGAAAAGCTCGTGAAAATAAGCTTACAATTGAAGATCTAAGCAAAGGTACCTTTACAATCACGAATGGAGGCGTATTTGGATCCCTTCTCTCTACGCCCATTTTAAATCCCCCTCAATCTGCTATTCTTGGCCTTCATAAAATAGAAGAAAGGCCCGTGGCTATTGACGGGCAAGTCCAAATACGCCCAATGATGTACCTAGCGCTTACTTATGACCATCGTATTATTGACGGGAAAGAAGCGGTTTCATTCCTGGTACACTTAAAAGATTCAATTGAGAATCCTGATCGATTATTCTTGGACATATAGACACTGAGGCTTCTCTCAGATTATTTCTTCTTTTTGAGAATGACGTAATAGGCGCCGCTTCCACCGTCTTGTTGATAGGATGTTCGTACGCCAACAATTTTTCCGCTGAACCTTGAATCTTCTAGCCATAGAGGCAAACTTTTCTGCAAAATCCCTGCCCCTTTCCCTGTTATAATCAACAAGACACGTTTTTGCTGCTGATAGGCACGTTCCACAAAATCAAGCAACATTCTAAAAGCTGCATCTTGCGTCATGCCATGAAGATCTAGTTGGGCGTCAAAGGAAAGTTTTCCACGTTTTAACTGTCGCAAAGTATGCGTGTTGATGGCAAAGGAGGAGGCCCTTTCATGCCTTTTTGAAGGAACAACTTCCGATTTTATTTCAGGAGAAACAGTCTGTTTTTTTTGACTTACTTTAGGCACTACCTTCCTTTTATCCAACATCTTACCAGAAAGAGGTTGGATTGATTCTTTAACAATCTCCCATAGGGTTTTTTCTTTATCCGTAAGGGATCTGTTCTTTTTACTATCTTTTTCCATGGATTTAAAAGGTCAATTTAGTATGGGTGAAAACTATGAATCCTTTGAATATAGCAAAACCTAACATAAAATAAAAGTGTATCCTGTTGTTATTCATATGTTTTTCTTAACAATTCCCTAACATACTTACAAAAAAGTAAAAATAAGGTTAAAATGAAAAGAAAAAGCATTGAGACGGAGGTCCAGAACGGATGAGAATTCTTCTAATAGAAGATGACAAACTGGCGGCAAAAAATTTGCAATTAATCCTCAAAGAAGAAGGATTTGTTGTTGACTGCGTTCGTCTCGGAGAAGAGGGGCTCCAGATAGGGCATATATATGACTACGATCTCATCATTCTCGATATTATGCTCCCTGATATTGACGGTTACGAAGTTCTCCAGCGCTTGCGGCTAAAAAGAATTAGAGCACCCGTTTTGATCCTATCCGGACTGTCTCAAATATCTAATAAAGTCAAAGGGTTGGGATTCGGGGCGGATGATTACCTGACGAAACCTTTCCATAAGGAAGAGCTATTAGCGCGTGTAAACGCCCTTATTCGGCGTGATAAAGGATATGAAAAGCCCATTATAAGCATGGGAAAACTTTCTCTCGATCTTCAAGCACAAACGGCATTTTATGATGGAAAGCCTATTGTCCTTACGACAAAAGAGTACGCCACCCTCGAGCTCTTAATTCTTCGCAAAGGAACTACATTGACGAAGGAAGTTTTCCTGAGCCATTTATACGGAGGCGTTGATGAGCCGCACCTTAAGATTATTGATGTCTTCATCTGTAAATTACGTAAAAAATTAGCGAAGATGAGCGGTGGGCATAACTATATCGTTACAGTTTGGGGACGGGGATATATCTTCAAGGAACATCCCATCCTAAAATCTAAAAACCTGCCTGCATAATCCCAGGTATGATCAAGTTCTTAGCCTTCCTAATTTTAGTACTGGTTGAATTCTCTCTACCAGACACAAGCCCTCCCACGGAGTGGGGAAACTATGTGATGAAACTAGACCCTTCAGAAATCCAAAGGATTGAGAAGGGAAGCACCAATGAAACCTACAAGCTGAATAGAGATGGAAAAACATATGCTCTAAGATACGGCACCCCTTTTCCCTCTAGACTACATATAGACAGAAAAAAGGAACTCATGTTCCATCAATATGGGAGCACAAAAGGCTTCTCCCCTAAACTCCACTTTGCATCACCAGACAAAGGCATTCTCGTCAGCGAGTATATAAAGGGCTTATCACTTGAGCGGCAGGATCTTAAGGACCCTAAACTCCTCAAGCTGGCCGTACACATTATCCAAGAGAAAAATACTTTGAAGCGAGTCAAGTACCACAGAATTGGGGACGATCTGCTGGGAGCCATAAATGCTCTGTTAAAGCAAATGAAGCAGCTCCACAGTGACGATATGGAAAAGATAAGAGCTGCATTTACGGCAGCAACATCCCTCCATGCCAGCATGCCCCTTAAGAAGTTCCAATTCCCTGCCCACAACGACTTTTTGGCACGCAATCTTATATATGATGGAAAAAAAATGTGGCTTATAGACTGGGAATACGCCGATTGGGGAGGGGAGTATAATGATTTGGCCGGCCTGTTTATTGCCGACGAACTCAACGCAGAACAAATTGTCAGTGTTATCAATCAGTATTTTGAGACATTCACTGAGAATGAACGACGGGAACTTATGTACACATGCGCCCTCTACGGCCTCTATTCTTCCATTTGGGCCTACGCTCAATCAAATACAGGTCCCCAACACAAGAAAAAGCACAACGTCCTTAAAGCAAGGCATCATTTAAATCAGTTTTGGGAATATATTGTACAGGTATGAGGGAGATAAAGGCGGGTGAAAGCTCTATTTAGTTAGCGTAAATGTAATAGAGTTTATCTTATCGCCTTGGTTAGGAGCTGTCTTAAGAGCTAATGATATCCCCAAGAGAGCCCCATAGAACAAAATACAATGTGCCAAAATTGTCTTTAGGGATACTTTATCCGACTCAATTTCATCCAAAGAATTTACCTGAAGAAATTGTCGCACATCATCCTGGATGAAATATATTGAGGCCTCCCCATGAACCGTAAAGCTCCCTGATTCCCTACTCACAATGATCTTTCCCCCTTCATGGGAAGATTCCTTTATGAACAAGATAAGACCAAAGATCATTTTCTGCATTAAAGAATCGTGAGCTTCCTTGATGCCATCTACTTGTAGGGTGTCTGTTTTCCACTCAATGGTCATGTCATCTAATTGTAGAAAATTTTCGACGGCCTTTCGGGCTTGATCCATTGGCAATGGATCAGATTCCCCAAAAATCATTCGATAAAACGTTAATTGATGGGAAATTTTATCAATACTTTGGGAAAGAAGGTTGATGGATTCTTCACACTTGGTCAGATCTTTCTGGCTATGGATAAAATCCACTCCCAAACGACTACTTCCAACAGGCGCTATCAGATCGTGAAGAATCTTGGAACACAATAATTGTGTTATTCGAAGTGCCGCAGTTGGTTCAATTTTTGGTGTCTCGGATAATTTTTGAACTGACTGGATCATTATTTTATTACCTTAAAGGGTCCCCATGACGGCTGCTGTTTGCAACATACGGTTAGAAAATCCCCATTCGTTATCATACCATGCAAGCACGCGACAAAAGTCCCCTTGAACGACTTGTGTTTGCGTCAAATCAAAAATCGAACTCGCGGCACAATGATTAAAGTCTATGGATACCAGAGGTAACTCGTTCGTCTCTAGAATCCCTCTAAATTGGGGCTTTTTCGAGGCTGTTATGATGGCATCGTTGATTTCAGAAGGAGACGTTTTCTTTGACGAGACAAAGGTAAAATCGACGACAGATACATTGGGGGTTGGAACACGAATGGCAGTCCCATCAAGTTTGCCAGCCAATTCAGGCAAAACAAGCCCCACTGCCTTGGCCGCCCCTGTAGATGTTGGGATCAAAGAAAGACCTGACGCCCGGGCCCGTCTTGGATCTATAGGGTGATACCCATCCACCAAATTTTGATCCCCTGTGTACGCATGAATTGTCGTCATAAAGCCTTTCTGAATGCCCACCGCTCGTTGTAATACGTCAGCTATCGGCGCCAGACAATTTGTTGTGCAAGAAGCATTAGAGACAATCACGTCCTCAGGCTGAAGCGTTTGTTGATTTACACCATAAACAATGGTTGCATCTGCATTAGCGGCAGGAGCAGAAATCAAAACTTTCTTAGCGCCCGCTTTTAGGTGAAGCTCGGCCTTCTCTCGTGAGGTGAACCGACCAGAGCATTCAAAGACTATATCGACATCCAAATCCTGCCACGGCAGAGCAGCAGGATCTGACTCTGAAAGAACCTTTATGGCATGACCATCGACGACAAAAGCATCCGCCGCTATATTTATTTTCTTGTCGTAGCGCCCATGAACTGAATCATACTGAAAAAGATGTACATTGGTCTCAAGGGACCCTAAATCATTAATTGCAACAATTTCAATATCCGTTTTAGAAGACTCAAGGAAGGCACGAAGGACGAGACGTCCTATACGACCAAACCCGTTTATTGCAACTCGTATTGCCATGCCGCCTCCTTACTTATTCAATGAAAGTTTATGTAGCACCCGTTTTACAATGGCTTCTGGGGTTATGCCAAAGTGCTCATATACGTCTGACGCCTTTCCAGAGGCCCCAAAGTCTGTGAGACCTATAATATTTTGGTCGCTTTCCACAAATTTCTCCCAGCCAAAAGTAGAAGCCGCTTCGATGGCAAATCGGCTTTCTCTAGGTCCTAGAATGCTAGCTTTATACGCGTCCGTTTGGCCCTCAAAAGCCTCCCAACACGGCATGGAGACAACCGTTGTTGGAAGTTTCTCTCGTTCCAGTATTTCTTTGGCTTTTACCGCAATCTCTACTTCAGATCCCGTTGCTAAAAGGGTGATTTTCCTTTTTCCTTTTGGCTCTCGTATAATATAGGCCCCACGGGCAGATAGGTTCTCAGACACACTCTCCCGCAACGTCGCAACTCCCTGCCGAGACAGGGCAAGGACAGAGGGCGTATGTCGGCTCTGAACAGCCAACATCCAACATTCCACAACTTCGATAGCATCCGCCGGCCTGTACACTCGAAGATTTGGCATGGCCCGCAAAGAAGCTATTTGTTCGATTGGTTGATGTGTTGGGCCATCTTCACCCAAACCAATGGAGTCATGGGTCATGACGTAGACAACACCCAAATTCATGAGGGCAGATAAACGCATTGCTGGACGGGCATAATCGGCAAAGACGAGAAAGGTTCCCCCATAGGGAATAAAGCCTCCGTGAAGGGCCAGGCCATTCATTATACTGGCCATCCCATGCTCTCGGACGCCATAATTAACGTAATTTCCTTTAAAATTGTTTTTTGTAACAACAGTCATTCCCGCGACTTTAGTATTGTTGGATCCGGTTAAATCTGCGGATCCACCAACAAGCTCAGGAATTTTCGGAACCAATACCTCCAGAGCTTTTTGGGAAGATTGTCTTGTCGCCAAAGTTGGTCTTTCTTTAGCGAACGTCTCTATTAAAGCTTTTGCCCCCACGTCCCATCCATCAGGCAATTGCCCTTCTAATTCCTGTTGCAATGCATGCGCTTTTTTCTGTGGAAGATCCCCCACTTTTTTATTCCATGAGTGATACTCAGCATTACCTCTTCGACCAATATGTCTCCATTGATCTAGAATTTCCTTGGGAACATCGAATGGTTCATGGGGCCATTTAAGACTCGCACGAGTCGCTTCAATTTCTTCTTCTCCCAGAGGAGCTCCATGACTTGAGGAAGTTCCTGCCTTCGTCGGGGCTCCGTACCCAATAGTCGTACGACAAGCAATTAGGCTTGGAAAAGGCGATACCTTTGCTTCGGTAATGGCAATCTTAATTTCTTCCATATCGTGTCCATCAACAGATTGAACATGCCAACCACTTGCTTTGAATCGCTCAATTTGATCATCGGAAGTTGATAAATCCGTTGCCCCATCAATGGTAATCTCATTATCATCAAACAGAACAATAAGCTTGTTAAGCTTTAAATGGCCCGCAAAAGAAATAGCCTCTTGAGAAATTCCTTCCATCAAACAGCCATCTCCAGCAATTACATAGGTGAAGTGATCGAAAAGGTCATCACCGTAGCGGGCGGCCATCATACGCTCCCCTAATGCCATCCCCACGGCATTTGCCAATCCTTGCCCCAAGGGGCCAGTAGTCGTTTCGATTCCACCAGCATGGCCATATTCTGGATGGCCTGCGGTTCGACTTCCCAGTTGGCGAAAGTTCTTTAATTCTTGAAGGGACAAGTCCTTGTAGCCGGTCAAATATAAAAGAGAGTACAACAGCATGGATCCATGCCCCGCAGACAAGACAAAACGATCTCGATCAGCCCATTTTGGATGCGCTGGATTGAATTTTAGAAAATCACTAAACAAAACGGTAGCGACATCTGCCATTCCCATTGGCATCCCCGGATGACCCGATTTTGCTTTTTGAACAGCATCCATGGCCAAAAACCGAATAGCATTGGCCATTTTTTGTTTAAGAGGGATTGCCAAATCTTCTTTAGAATCTCGCATAGCACTTAACGACATATTTATATAATCTCGTTTTCACATCTGTTTAAAAAAACTTTCACCCAATTGCATGTATACTTGACTTCAGGCCTGGGGAAAAGCCTTGATTTTTATTAATCAGATTGTTGAAAACTTTGACATCAAAAAATCTCCAAAAACAGATAAATATTTTTTAATATCAATTTGTTATAGTGAAAACTGACCATATAATGGAAGTAAATTATTGCGCGTTACCCACCTAATTTCATTATCAAATGCAGCGAGTTCGTTGCGAGAGTAGGGCATATCAACAAAGCTTAGATCTCCATTGGCATTTTCTTGCTCCCACGCTCCTGCATTTGGGTTCTTAATACGTACACCTGATTCTGTTATGGCACCATGTCCCTTTTCCCCATGGCTTACCACAACAAGAGCAATAAAATCCCTGGCATCCTCCACAGAAGCTGACTTCTGCACTGGAGAATGCGACTCAAGCACCGGCTCACCCTTATCGTTTCTCACAATCAAGTTCTGTACAGGCAGAACCTGGTAAAACCCAGTTAACATTGTCTGCTTTTTTACGGGAACTCCCATGCCATCAATAGTTTCAGTTTTTTCAAACCCTTCTTTCGTTAACTCTGGAGAAACTCCATATGTCATATATCTTCCAAAGCCATCTTTGGCCATGGCTTCAGGAATCCCAAGTGTCTGAAAAGGAATCAATCCAACCGCCTGTACTCCTTGGCAAGTTTGCAAGGCTGCCCCTCTGCGCCCCAAAGGATCAGAGGGGCAAGGCAATCTACCATTCAAAAGGACATAGGCTGCAAATACTGTCAGAATTTTCTCTTGAATTTCCTTTGTTTTCAGAAATTTATGATTTATCTGACTGTGGGTTAAGATTGGAATCGCTATCCCACTCACGAGTCCCAAGATCATGAGAACGATCGTCACTTCTAACAAGGAAAAACCTTCCTCCTTTTTCAACAAAGCCATTCCCTTACGTTTAAAGGATTTCATTTTCCACATAAACTTGATTCCTTCAAAATTGGAAATAAAGAACACAGGCAGGATCTTTTACACTTCCGTTATAGGCTCCATTTTTGACACAATTTCCGGCGGGAGTCCCTGCACCTTCACGGGCACGAATCCATCCTGTTTCAGGATTTCCATCATCGTCTGCCTGATCCAAGCTCATGGCTTGTGCAGGCGTCAATAGCCCCTTATTCCCGTGGGGACCATTTTCTGCTCCCAAAATAAACCAAAGCCCCTTCAAATCCGTTCCAACTGGATCCATTTCTATGGTCATTCCCCCACCCATTTTTGACTTTGGAGCCCCTTTTCCAAAGGTTGCATGGGCTCCTGATAAAGGCTTTCCTGTATCTGAAATAAATCCTGCTCCAGAAAGATGCGCCCAAAAGGAAACAGCTTCTCGCACGCTCCCACTGCGGGATTCAAGCCCTCCACCTCTTATAAATCCATCATTATCTCCATCCCATAGCTCTGGTTGAATATATTGGGAAGCCTTGTCATAGTCTCCTGGAAGAGCCCCGTAGCGATCGTAAAATCCATGTGCGGCCATACGATATTCATTGATTTGTGCAATCACCGTTCTTAGTCGAGCGTTTTCGACCAGTGTATATCCTTTTAATATTCCTCCCATAATGAGCCCCATAATCACGAGGGCAACGGCGATTTCAACCAAACCAAAACCATCCTCTGAGCTAAAAACCTTCCAAAATATCATCCTCAAATTACCGCCCTCCTGTACATCCGATCCTGAAGCTCCTCTTGCCTGAACACTGAAAATGAATGTCCCAACCCTCCGTCCAATTCACAAAATTTCATGGCCGAAAAGTTTTGGAGAGAGCTAAACATTTAAAATAGTAGCCTTTAAAAGGATAACCAGTTCTATCATCCGATTCTCTACACTTTTTCCCTTAAAAAGCGCTCCCAAAAGCGGCACTTCGGACAAACCAGGAATGCCTGCATGTTCCTCTTGTTCACGCTCTTGCATAAGCCCGCCCAAGACAATCATTTGCCCCGAGTTCAGTCGCAGAACAGAATCCATTTCCCTAATTGGGCGCCTCTATTAACCTCTAGACATGACGTAAACATCTGATATAAAGAGATAGTTGGTTATTTTTGGAGGGTTTATAAATGTCACAGCCAGGATTTTTTGATGTTGAGAATAGATTGGAAGCGCT
>Ga0209665_1000191_pt1 | contig 56705 bp, 80 predicted proteins | sample SaaInlV_200m_DNA_2_FD_184675 | JGI IMG/M metagenome (GOLD analysis project Ga0209665, IMG submission 184675) | Marine microbial communities from expanding oxygen minimum zones in the Saanich Inlet - Saanich Inlet SI074_LV_135m_DNA (SPAdes) (version 2) | ecosystem: Environmental > Aquatic >... | reverse complement strand
TTTATGCTTTTACATAGGCGCTCCGCATGACTTACTGCACATTTGCCACCCCCCGTCAACGCATATTGCCCCCCACCCCCCTTTAGAGGATAGTATATAAAAAAAACGAGAGCAGTTCATACACAGTCGAACCCGCTCTCGCTCTTCACATTCCACTCGCTGTCCGTGGACCTCGTCTTCAGAGTTGGTCTGCATTCCTACTTTACATCATCTCCCCGTAGCCCAGTCTATACGTACTGCTTCACAGTCACCATTACTGAATATCTCCATCTCTGTGCGGAATCCTTCTTCCACCTCAGCACCGTACACGACTTCCTCGGTACTGTACTCATCATTAGAACACTTATGGAAATTAACAAAGTATTCTGCATCTTCGATAGATGGGGCACCAGTTATAATGTAATCTTCTCCACCTTTAGCTTTCCACATCTGAGGGCACTCACCGACTCCGTCCCAGTCATGGGCTCCATAGTTTTCGTGTATCTGAGTCATTACGTGTGCAGTCATTAGTTCCATGTGAATATCTCTTTTGAAGTTGTTGACTCAACAGGTTCACCGCTCATACACAGAACAAGCAGTAGGAGCTGAGTCATTTGCGACTAGCGCAATATGCGAAAATTGGGTAATCGGGAAAGGAGTCGAACCTCACCCAACCGATGATCTGAGAGGATCCAGCAAGATTCTTGCTTCCTCTACTACGATCTTTCTATCGACACTTGAGGGGGTGATGCGTTCACTTCCTCTGTCTCCGAGACATGCCGTGAGAGGGAGGCAGGGTTCGCAATCTCTCCTCACTCTTCATGTACTATTATACAGAAAACTGAATGGAGTGTCAAGTTAATAATGGGAATATTCCAAATTAAATTAAAATTCATACATTACTTTATCAATTGGCTACACACCAATTATAACAGAGTCAACGGAAAATGTCAAGGGCTTTTTTCATATAAATGAATTATTTTCGAGTACAAAATCTATATGTACGTTAACTTATATTACCGAACATATACTTTATCAAAAACCCACGCAATTTGAATGATAAACGGGTGGTTAGTAGGGGAGTATAATGCCAAGGACGTTGAACACCTGGATCCTTTCTAGTTCCTTGGCACGTTGAGGTGGGTGGAAACGGAAATTATTCTAATGTAATAACTCTTTACTGTTACACGAAAGGAAGCTGATTGCCAATCGCTCAGAATAATTTCCGCTGTCCGTTGGTGGAGAACTTAACTATCACTCTCCACTGGAGTAAACCGGCTATTTTTCGGTTAAATTAAAACCATCAAATCAGGCACTTTTGGGTGAATCCCCGCCAAAATCATCGTAGTCATCGAATGCCGACTTCGGAAACGTGACTTTATACACATTAGCGGCCTCGTCCCTACTCGTTAATTTGATGATTAGATCATTGTTCTTGAGTTCACTCATTTTTCTCTGATTCTCTCTGTATTCCTCTATTTGATTCTGTCTTCTTTCTGAGGGAAATATAATAACATTACTCATATCAGCATTGATCAGTTTGATCTGATGATTAATCCAGTCTTTCATATGATAATTTCCCTTTGTTGGACTAAAAATTAGCATGTTAGTGATTAAACGGTGTGGAAATCATACGTTCTTTTTATCGCATCTTCATATGCCGTAAACCAATGCTCTTCTAATGCTCGTTCTACTAGTGGTTCATAAGGAGTTCCTCTAATAGCCACTCTTAATTCTCGTACTCTACAAAGTGGTTCAGGACATTCATCTATACATTCCTTTGGCGATGTAGAATTACAATGAGAATAATCTTTTAATGCTACTCTTGTATCCATGTTGCTATCTCCATCTATCTTAGCCTGCGTTTTTAGTGTCTTGTATTGCTTTTCGTTGATCTTTAACTAATTTACCAATTTCAGATAAAGCTTTTCTGGCTCTTGTACCAGCTGATTTATTATTTTTTTCTACAAACTTATTGTGATTTTCTGTGTATTCGTTAAATGCTTCTGTTAATGCTTCTGTTAATTCTGTATTATTACTCATAATGTCCTTTTTATTGTTTATTTTATTGTGTTGGTATTTCTGGCAAAGTTGCACCCTGAACATTTGCCATTGACCTATTTTTTGTTGATACCGAAACTCCGCAGTTTTTTGCATTGTTTAGCCAGTTTATCCAAGTATCATGGTCAATAGGATCAAGATTTGTTTTTTCTGCTTTTTTCTGAAGATATGTTTGTAGATCATTAAAAAAATCTATATCCATTAGTTCAGGTGTGGTTAGTACTGACTTATGTAGTGTTACATAAATCAGCTTCCATTCTTTTAAATTATAATCTTCAAATGTATTCATTTAATTGTCCTATAGTAAAGTGTCCATTAAGTTCTTTCCTTTCTTCTCTGGGAGACGTGAGCATTTTGCTGGGCGTTTCAGAAGCGTTTTTAGCGTAAAGGTGGATCTTTATCATAATACTCTCTTTCTTATTTTTTCTATTTCAGTTGGATCCGCACATGTACTTAGTGATTCATCCGTTTTTTGTATTATGGGTATTGAGTTAATAATAGTCGTTGGTAAACTGGAAATAGATTCTAAAAATTCTTTAGGTGTTTTTGGATTACCAGTTCCAATATCATATATTTTATCAGATTTTCCACAAATAAGCAAGGAATAAATTGATTCGCAAATATAATCTACATGGGTAAAATCTCTTTTATTTTCCGTAAGTTCATCTATATTACGATTTAATGCTTTTCCATATAACATATCTTCTCTGGGATTTTTTCCGCCATAAACTGTGAAGAATTTCATCCCTATTGCATTTTTTGGTGCAATAAGTTCTACTACTGCTTTAGTCATTGCATATGGTGATCGTAATTCGTCTGTGCTTGAACTAGTTGCATATAGAATAGGAATATCATTTTTGAATGGAGGCCGTTTATATGTATCGAAAATGTATTGGCTCGACACAACATTTGATTCATAATAAGTTTTAATCTCTTCTGGATCCCAAGAAGGTCCAACACCAGTTTTTCCCGCTAAATGTATTACATGTGTAACATCTCGTGGTAGGACTGCATCTAATATTGTATTATGGATGAATGGAATGTTAAAATAATCATAAAGAGGTGAACTGCGAATATCAAGACCAACCAGTTCCATTTCAATGTGATCTTTATGATTATTTTTTTGCTGTAAATATTCTATCAAATTGGTTCCAATATATCCACTGGACCCAGTAATTAATATTTTCATAATTTTTTTTGATTATAATTAATCTTCCTGAAGTAAGTCCTGAACTCCTTGTTCAGCTAAGTACACTCTATTTTTCCAATGTTCCATTTTGATATCATCTTTATTTTGACCCCAATAGCCAACTGCATGGCCATTTTCACATAGCCATTTATTTACGTTTGTCCATCCATTAAATTCATGTCCGTCTTCTGTGCAGTTAATCCAAATTTCTCCTAAGATTCTACCGAACTTTCCTCTACTATCTGCTTCCGGGCATCTGATTTGTATTTCAATATCATCTCTATCGCTTACAATAGCCCAAGTCACCCATGATTTAAGCGCAGTTTTAGCTAATTTACCATAAACTTTTTCGTTCTTGTGTCTAGTTCTTGATTCAGGAGTATCAATTCCAAGCAAACGAACCCGGCCGCAATATCTTACATCAAATCCTAAATCTATTACTGCATCAAGGGTGTCTCCATCAACTATTTTTTCTATCGCTGTTACATTGTAAATGAATTCACAAGGTTCATCCATTTTATATTCTGCCATATCCACTTCTTTCTGGTTATCTATTACTTTTTGTTGTTTACAGGTTATTTCTTTTTCTTTTTCATTAATTCAGATTCAATCCATCGCTTTCCGATAGTATTTTTCACTGGTTCATTAACTATGTTAGTTATTCTAACAAATAGGTTTTCAATAATATTTTCATGTTCATCATTATTGTCTATAATTATGATATTTTTTCTTCCGAAATGTCTTTGGAATTTGCCTATATTTTGCTGGACGGAATTCCACATTTTGATAACTTGCTTGTTTTCAATTTGTCTGGCTCTCATTGAGTTTCTTTTTTGTGCAATATCTAATGATGTATTAATAAAAAGCATGTATGTATCATAACCAAGTTTCCGAAGAGCATTAGAAGTTAATTGAATCTTTTCAAAATCTTTTCCCGTTCCATCAATCAATAATCCAAGTCGACCTTCAACATATCCCGTTCTTAATGCTTGAGTAAGTTTTTTTGCTTTTTGTCTAATCTGTTGTCCTTTAGTACTAAAGATATTTGAGGGGGTCATATTCATATTAGCATCTGCTAATAATTTTTCGAATTGTGTGTCAGAATTAATAATTTTAATTCCCAGTGGAGAAAATTTACCTAACCCAGCTTTCGATGCAATATAAGACTTACCGGATCCTGGTCCACCAGCAGTAAAAAATGCTTTAAGTATGCTTGGATCATATACTCCTTCTGTCAATTCTGTTTTTTCAATAAAAGAATTAAACTGAATCATTTATATCCTATTTTTTTAAGTTCATGTATAGTGTTATTAGCACTTGTATGGTGTATTGCTATACCACCTTGGTTTCTAAATTGTTGACAATTTTCTAAATAATCATCAATTAATAGATTGGGTCTACCGTCTCTACCGTCTTTCGCAAATCGTGACTTATCAACCCTTAAAACGGGAAAAATCTTACTAGATGGCCAATTAAAATGTTTCATCATCCATTTTTTTTTATCATCAGGTGCTTGGGCTGATATCGGGCCTCTATTTAATTTAGGAAAAGCTGTCAATATACGAGGATCATATTTGACAATAAACGACCACAATTTGTGAGCATCGGGCATAGGTGATAGCTGATAAAATACGTCAAGTGGAAGATCTTTCCAATGTTTATCTTTAAATTTCGTTCCTAAATGGTTTAAAGTATATTCTTTAAAGTCTGATAATACTCCGTCCATATCACAGTAAATGACAGGATTATCAAATTCCATTAATTTTATTCTAAAGTCTCTTAAAGTATGTGTATTGTATTTCATAATTGTATTTATCTAATGTATCGTTGTACTAAATTAAAACAGTCAAATATGTTTTACAAGTAATTAAAGTTAATATTAATTCTTGCGGAAGCATTCGATGTAGTCGTTGAACAATGTTCTTCGCTCGGATCAAATAATAATATGCGATTTGCAACACTTTCGATTATTGTACCGTCTGTTAGTTTAGTATATCCGTCACATGTATTCAGTGAAAAGATAGCTCCATAATGAGAATATGGATAATCAAAATGTAATGGATGTTCATGAATTGATTCTGTGGATGGATACAGATTGGCTTTTATTCGTATTAAACATTTACTATCTAATTTATTTAAAAGCGGAAATAATTTCTCATAATGAGAACTTTTTGGCTCATTTCTATCATAAATCATGTGTGTCATATAAAATAAATTATCTTCTATTATTCCTTTGTTAGAAATGCTTGATTGAAAATGCCATGACATTTTAGTATTTCCCTTTTTACTTTTATCTGTAAACAAAGTCACTAAACTATCAAAATACTTATCATCCAAAAAATCATCAATTACTTTATATTTCATGTTGATGATTTTTTGGAGCGTTTTTTCAATATATCCTTTTTCTCTAAACGTATTTCGTGTTCTGTAATTGTTTTAACAAGTTTTTGATCATAATAATATACAATTATAGCCCATCCTATTAAAAATAATAGTATTACTATTAATAAAGTAAATTCAGTCATTTTTTTCCTATTATTAAATAGTTATTGTTTATTTTCATGTTTTACTAAGTTTGCTTCAAATTCACTAAGTCTTATCCAAATACTTCTTAATTCTGTGATCGTCGTCCAATTATGGAGAAACAACGCAAACCCACCGTGTACACGAGCGGCGGCATTACTTACTTGAACCATTATACCCAAAGTAATTGCGCCAGTAAACAAACTCGAACCCATAATCAAATATGGCGCTATAACCATAAACTGGTCGTAGAATGTGAGCCAACAATCAAAATACCCATAATGTAAATACAATCTGTGATAATTTAATTTTATGCCTATAAATAATTCTGTCAATGTTTCTGGTTGAGCATACTTCTTTTTATTATCTTCACCAAGAACTAAATCTTTTCTAAATGCGGCTTCAACTCTTTGATTATTATATTCTAGGTTTGGAAGTTTCTGTCCCACTATCCAGCTAATAGCCAAGCCACCTAATGAAATGAGCAATGTACCCCAAACCAAAGACCCCTCGAAGTCTCTAATAATTGGCAGATCAACTTTTGCACTGAAATCCCACAAAATCGGAATAAATGCAATGAGTGTCATTATTGCTCTAACTATTTGTAGACCTAACGATTCGATAATTCTGGCCCATCTGTTACAATCTTCTTGTATGCGTTGAGAAGATCCTTCGATTTCATCTTTTACCTTGCGCCAACGTGGAATATAATTGAATGTAATAGCTTCTCGCCACCTAAGTCCGTATATCCTAGTGAACCATCCTGTGAAAATTGCTAGTGCTATGTATGGAAACGCAATAACAGTAAACGACGGTGAACCTTCGAACCCCGACAAAATATATTGCAATGAAATTAATTGGTCGAATAATTGTGTAATACCCTCTTGCGGTTTGTCATAATAATCTTTTGCGTTTTGTAACAGGTCATAAAACTTTCCATACCATGTGTTGATCGCAACAGACATTTGAACCTGCAACCAAAGTGAGGCTATCAACATCAATCCACCACCATATGCCCATAATGCCCAATCTTTACTTTTAAAAAATGCTCTAATCATCACGTTCCTTTCATTCAGTGGTTTTGATTTATTTTTTCCTTGCTACTCCACCACTTTCATCTACCAAATATGCCTCGAATGAAACACCTTTGTATTTTTTCTGCAAAGACAAAAATGATGTTATGTTCGACTGTGCATCGTCATATAACCTAACTCTGGTATATTTACCCGTTTTCAAATATTTATTGAAAATAATTTTTTTGTTTTTTGCAGATGAACCAAGATTTAGGTTCCCCGCACGTTCAACATAAACATCATCTATCGGAATTCCTTGTTTTCTAAATGTGTCGAGAAACTTCTTCTTGTCATCAAAGTCTGCTCTCGCCGTAACTATAATCATCTTCGCCCCCTTTGCAATCACGTTTTTTGCGATTGCTTTCATTTTAGCGATCATGGGTTTGATGGGTTCGGACGTTTTCAGAAAATGTTCTGCGTCTCCAAACTCCCCAAAATCAAACTCTTCTCCGTCTTTCAGTTTATAGCTATTAAACTCTTGGTTGTTTAATTTTCGAGCCACTCTACCATCCTTTTTAACCAAGATGTTAGCGGTAGTCTTGAATAAAGTCTCGTCTATATCGAAAATGGTCAGTCCTATTCCTTCTTGAACTTTTTCTAAAACGTATTCTTTGAATGTTTTCATAGGTATTTGTTGTCTATTTTTTGAATCTCTATTCCTGTAATATCTTTACCATATCTTTTCTTTGCATGATTTATTACTTTTGACAAACTGTCCTCAGAACCAAAAGAAAGATCAGTATGAGCATCGACCGCAGATGACAAATTAGTTGCTGATAATGCCTTATAATGTATCAGTGCAATATGAGTTATATTGGGTCTAATTCTAGCTTGTGTAGTATGAGACTTTCCACTCTTATCTTTTACTGTAATTTTCTGAAATTTGACATGTTCTTTGAATGTTTTCATTCTGTTTCGTTCCAACCTGTTTTTACACAACCCAAAGTGACATATTTACCCCTACTCCAACTATTAGTCTGTTCGTTATATTTCAACCACAACTGATTACCCTTTGCATCACAGTGTTGAACTAAAATCTTATCTTCTATTTCAAATACTCCTGCACGTCTATATCCTTCAAGTGTTGGAATTGTCTCTAAACTTCTAATCCAGAGGGGAGCTTCATGTTCCGACACTAACATCTGAGAACACGAAGAAGTTATTACAATCACTAATAACAAAACAATCTTGGTTATCATAATCCTTACCTCAATCAAATGCACTAGGTGTTTTGACCCTCACCCACGGGCCTCGTCTGAATATCCTCGCAGGAATTGCGACTTCTTTTCCTATTGGATGTGTTTTCCAATATTTTTTATCTATACCAACAATTCTCGTCAGGAAAGTGTTGTTCTTATTATCAGTCCCATACAGTTCAACTTCAACATCTACTTTCTGTCCGTCGATTTTTAATCCACCAATCCCCTTGAAAATACCTTTCTTTATCTCGTTCAATACATGTTCTTTAAATGTTTTCATTATGTTCCGTCCTTAGTGGTCATAGAACTCTTAAAGTCCCATTTGTAAAAACTAACGTCTCCGCCAACAGTAAATCCGTTTGCTTCTTCGCCTTCTTTTTCGTTCTCGCCGTCCATATCACCCTTTTCGGAATCGACTTCTAACATCATGTACTCACCTTTTTCTGCCTCTCCTTTGACACCTTCTAATGATTTGTGAGTTTCTTTTGAATAGGGTAGTTGATAATTGGTCGGAACATTATCCATATTCGCCACCCACAAATAAATCCATTTGGGTTCATCTACGTAATGAGAAAGATACAACCCCTTTTCAGGAATACTCATTCTCGGTTGCCCCAAAAGTGAAGTATATGTTTCGTGGAGAGAAATAGTAAAAAAGAGAAATAATGGAATGAACCAAATCAAGAACTTCGGACTCTTCCTTCTGTCTATTAAAATCCACAGACACACCACTGCAAAAATAATCAAACCCAAAAATAAAAGAACTATCATGGTGAATCCCGTTCTTCTCTACTGTTTCCATAGAAATTACCCATAGAACCAAGAGGTGAGACAAACTTTTTCTTTTCAAATGTTACAGGAGAAATAAATCTACCGTCTTGGTCTATTGAAAATCGAACAAATGTTTCCTCTTGACCCTTTTTGAAAAACTTCTTCTCACCTTCCCAAATCAACCGATATGGGTTGACCTTATGTACTTCTATTCTAACCATAAGTGATTTCTTTGGTGTGAATTTTTTCTTTTGAATAGCGGGTTGTTTTCCGCTATTGGGTAAAATCATTGTAGAAGACTTCCCCTTCGAATAATAATGTGCGTTCACTATATATTCCCCTTTAGTGATTCCTCTGATAGTCACCACTTCTCTATTGAGTGCAACCGATGATGTGACACCACCTACAACAATTTGATCGTTTCTGTTGCCCAAATCATCTTTGTCGAGGTGCATGAAATTGCCTACCGTTCTTCTGAAAGAAACCCGCATTCCCAATGGATCTTCTACATAAAGATCAATATCGTCAGGTGCATCGTGGTTCCATTCCATGATGATAATGAACTCTGCTTTTCGTTCAAAATCTTCTTTCTTGGCTTCGGGTTTAATCAATAAAAAGGCTATCATAAACAAAAAAGCAAATCCTACCAAAATGTTGAATAACATATCGGTGAACCCGACCGATGATTTATATTTAGAATTGCTGTCCATTAATTACCCGATTCAAAATTTATTAATTGAACTTTTAGTATCAAAGAACAAACTAAACCCGTGAGAGTAGTCCAAAGTGCAGTACTCATTCCAATTGCCATGTCAGAGAGAGCTTGTTGAAGTGTAACCGAATTAGTAACATCAATATTAGCAAAAGCTGTACCTAACATTAAAAGAAACCCTGTAACAGTACCGATCATTCCAAGTACAAGACACGCTTCGGCAATAAACCATCCAACTTCAATTGTTTTATCTACGATTGAAGTTTTTTCTAAATCATAAGTTTTTCTTCCAATCCAAAGGGAAGTACTCACAAAAATGATAATAATCAAAAAACTAAGTTTAGTTGCATCTGCATAATATAGAATTGGATGTAAATTATAATAATATGTTGTTCCAAAACCCAAAAGTATTAAACAAAATATTAACCACCATTTTAAAAGTTTTCTTCCTATTTTCATTTTTAGCCTCTAATAAAATTACTTAAAGTGAATCTTTTTCTTTCAAAATATCACTATTATATAAAACCATTCTTATATTTATTTTATTGCAAAGGTGTACATTTGAGGCCTTTTTCAATTTAATACTATTCTTGATGTCTTTGATTCTTTTATTTTATTTTTACAAAACTCTTGATGAATGTGTATTATTTTTGTTCTATTAAATGAAACGTCTTCAAACCATTTTCTATGTGCTTCAATTCCTTCTTCAAAAACATCATACCAAATAAACGCCCATTCTTTAGTTTTTTTTATCCATTTTATATGGAGAATCCCTATAAAATCTACCTCGTCGGTTCCAACTGTTTGAAATATTTCGTTTATTCCTAGACTAATAAGAAAATTAAATTCAGGAAGGGCATTTAAATACTGTTTAAATTGGGTTTCTATTAATTGTCTAAAAAAATGTTTTTTTCTAGGATTTATCATTATTGTTTTTACGTATCATGATTTAGTTCTCAATCTAAAGTTCGATTGTTTATGAAAAGTTCTGTGTGAACATACCGATAATGAGGAGACATGGCAGTGGGATCGTTAATGTGAACTACCTGCCAATGCGAGGATGTCCACCAGATAAAACTTGAGAATACCTTTTTGCTGATTCGTAGAAAAACTTTAAATGTCCATTAAGAACTAAAAGTGTCACCATTACGATGATGGATTTCCAATTCGTCTTTTTTCTTCCATGCGGTTGCACTTAGTATGGCCCCAAAGCTTAAATGAAACATTGCTCCTGCTCCTAGTGTAAGGGGCACCCATCTTGACACATCACATTTCACTCCTGGCGGATATCGATTTTTATCATTACAATGTTCTTCCATCTTAATATTCCACACTAACGGAGCAATAAAAAAATCAACCAAACAAATAAATAGATACAATAATGCCGCCCAGTCTCTCCAGTATCTATTAATATTTTTATTAATATTAAAATTCATTTTCACTACAATTTTTATTATTTTTCTGTGTTCTGTTGACTTTTTAGATCACCTTTCTTTTTTTTATTTAATGTAACAGAAGCTTTTTTGTCGTATAATAGTGGGTTGTCTTTTTTGTGTTGAGCTACATATTCATCCCCTTTATACCATGCATCTCGTCGTTTTTCTTGATCGTCTTCTTGAACTGAATCATCATTTTCTGGATCCATTTCAGCAGAATCTTCCTTGGTTATTTTGGCTTTGATGTTTTTTATGAAATTTCTAAAAGGTATCATATCGTTATCTTTCTATTATATTTTGTTTAAAATGTGTCTTGTTTTTATCTTTTTTTGATTTACATATCAGCACATTGTTGTCTGTAATATGAATGCCGATGTCGGCCCTTAGTATTTCCCATCCATCTATAAGGTGTACACAGGGTGCATTTTGGTTGTTTTCTAGTTCTTTTACTTTTTCGTTTACCTACTTTTCGTTTGTTCATTTTTTCTCGCTGGGTTTGAATATTTATTGTTTTTTATTCTTCCTATCTAAGGCAAGTTGTACTCCTACAACAAACTTTTTACTTGCTATTTTATATTTATTGGGTGCATATTTTTTTAATAGTCCAAAAAATTTAGACTGGTCTATATGTTTTTGTAATGAACTATTGACACTTCTGATAGCTAAAAACTCGCCTATTTCAGACATTATTGTAGGATCAAATTCTTTTTGTGAAGTATAATATTCTATTTCATTTTCGGGGTTTCCTGTTTGAACTTGTTTTTCTGATTTATTTGAAAGAAAAACGTCTTGAACATAATGCATTAATTCATGTTTCAAGTCTGATTGCATTCTTACGAGGATTTGTTCAACATTCAATATTATGTCATTTTCATTATCTGCATTATGTGCTTCTTTTACGTAATTGGAAACATAAAACGTAATTGCGGGATTACCTGTTTTTACGTGTTCTGTGTCATAATAAGAATTATAACTTGCTGGTTTGTTATCATAAATTAAGAATAATGTAATATCATCATTTTGGTCAACGTCCCAATCTGGATAAGGCATATCTTGATGGGGGTTTTTATATACTACATCTGTTTTTGTGGTGGGTCTAATAAAATGTTTTATTCCATGTTTTCTTGCAAGTTTTTTAATTGTAGTAGAAAAACTATACATTCCAATTTCATTTATCATATGCGAAAAAGCAAATGTAAATAAAGTGGTCTCGAATTGTTTATATATCTTGGGGGGTATCTGTACTAATCCCTCGCTCAAAGCAAAATTTTGAAATGTCTTCATTTTCTTTTTCTGACCGCCTGTCTATAAAAAATTCAGATATGATTACTTTATTAAAATAATCATTTACTCGCATATCATTATCACTATTTATAGTGTATTTTTTTATTATGCAACGTCATTTTCAATATCTTCACGGGAAATGTCTTTGGCCTTATCAAACACAACTTCAGAATGGGGGATTTCTGATGAGGGTAATAAATTTCTAGCTATTTCAATTTTTTTAGCACCGAGTTCGGACAACACTCTGTCGTTCATTAAAGCGGAAAAAACAGCTTTTGCTTGGGTGTGGTCTCCATCCGAAATTTTATTTAAAAGATCATTTGAACTATAATCCATCAATTCTCCTATAATGAGGGTTTAATTATATATGTATCATTATCAATATTTATACTCTATAAATTCAGTAAGATTATGATTTTTAAATTGATTTAAACCATTTAAACTTAAAAAATCAGTGATTTCAAAACTCGTATTATCTTTATTTAATGCAAGCAAAAAATAATCCATGTTCTTATATTTCCAATTATTTTCTCTAATGTGTTGCAAATGTTTTTTTCTTCCTTCCTCTGAATCATATGTTTTACATTCTATGAGTGAAAGAGTTGATACATGAAATATATCATAGTACATATAATCCCATTCCGTAACCGTTTTTACTTCATTATATTTTATCCACTCATTATTGTTTTTCCTCATCGTTTCTTTTGATATTTTTCTGTCTTTAGATTTTAATAAAAATTGATGAGAAGAAGCCTGTTTAAAATACTTCATGCAGTTTATCATATTAATTGGTCTAAAAACACCAGGAAATTCTTTACAAATTGATCTTTCAATTAATTCACCATCATATATTTGGCGAGCATGTTGTAATATAGTGTGTATGTGGGGGTTTCTGGGTTTTGGATACATGTATTGAGCTTTTGCCAGAGCATCTTCAAATGCATATCCATTTGGATCATTATTATCTTTCAACAATATCATAATTAACTTTTAATGTAATGTTATTTACTTAAAACACCCAATTTCAGGATATTTCTTAAGTCTAGTAACTATTGTAACACGCTTACTAGCATATGGCAAGACTTTTCTTGACTATTATTTTACATTACACCACTTTTACACGAGATTTCTTTTTAGTACTAACTGTTTTTGTAGTTTTCTTTGTTTGGTCTGTTTTCTTTTTGCTTGCTTTTTTTGCGGCACTCGTTGCTTCAATTGATTTTTTCACTGCGAGTTTAGCTTTTTCTTCTGAAACGTTTTTTGCTTTCTCTGCGGCATCTTCGGCCGCCGCTTTATTTCTTGATAATTGATCTTTAACAGCATTTGTTATTTCATTATTATGCTCTTCCGTTAGTCTTATTATTTCATCAAGATATCTAGTTCGATCTTCATTCGCTTCTTCTGATTCTTTAGCAAGTTGCTGTGATGCTTTAGCCGTTTCTTTTGCATGTTGTAATATTTTCTTAATATCGGGGTCTACTTCTGCATCAATATTTAGGTTAGCAATTAAATCAGTTTTTCCTGAATCTATTAATCCAATATTAGCAGTTGTTGATGTATTTTCGCTTTTCATTTTGTGTTTCCTTTTATGACGTAAAAAACGACAAGTAGTAAACTTGTCGTTTTTTAACTAATATTATTTTAAATTTATTTTTTAGAATAAATTCCCCATAATACCCAAACAGCAACTAATCCAACAAGTCCTTCATTGCCCAATTGCTTTACTATTCCTACTACTGATCCTACGACATCCAGTCCGATAAATGGAACTGCCGCTCCAAATATTATTTGAAGCACAACTCCAAGTGCTATAAACGCTAATCCAATTTCCGTGATGGAACGAATCCATCCAAGAGTTTTTTCTACCATGATTCTCCTTTTAAAGTTATTAAAGTTATATGTCAAAGTAAAGATATTTTAAACTAAACATATGAATTTCAGCATTGTTATTGTTTGTATAATCTTTGTAATTTTTGACATATCGTGTTGGTTTAAAATCTTACATATTACGTCCAATGTAGTTTGATACTTTAAACCCGTTTGATAGCATGACATCAAGAATTAAATCCCCTTGTGATATGCTATCAACAATCACATTTATCACCATAATTTATTCATTAATCAAGTTTTCAAATTAATTAATGAGTTTTTCCAATCCCCCAACTGCAAATCTACTTCTTCTACAGATAACAAAATCGGAACAGTTATTTGTAAAACGTCTCCCGCTTTAACGTCCCATGTATCACACGCTATATCAGTTGTCAATCCAGGTTTATTTTGAAAAGCAAATATTGCGCCATTTAAGTCTCGGGCAACATATTTAAAATGTTTCGGTATTAGAGTTTCGACAGTTAGTTTTTTCATTATTATGATTATTAATTTCTTGTCATTATTGAATATTTGAATATTTCGAAGATTTGGCTATTTTGATCCTAACCTCCATTAATTGTTTATCTATTTCATCTAATTCTTTAAAGCCCCGTATAATATCTGAATGGATTCGAGGAATGTCTGATTGTTCTACTTTATGAAGACTTTTGTCTATGCTCATAACCGTCACGATTATCCATGTTATACACCCTGTTAATATGGCGAAAATTAATGGCACCATCGTGCTGACTACTGAATGCTTCATTAAACGAGTTAATTTCTGTATCGAGTGCCCTGTTATGCATGTGTTAGTTTATTATTTGTATATTAGAAAACTTCATTTTGTAATTTTAAGGCAAGTTTAATGGCTTTATTTAAATCTTCTTTCTTTTGTTTTGCGGCATTTTTAGATTTTAATCGTTTAGCAAGAGATGGTTTTAAAAAATACCTGTTATTTTTAACATCCTGTAAAATACCTTCATCATTAACTTTATTCTTAAATGCTTGCAAAAGTATAAAGTTATTATTTGATTTATTTTTTACACTAATACGTACTATATTTTTTGACATAATTAACCGTTTAATTGTTGTTTTTTATCAATAATTGCTTTATCAACCAGCAAAATTTTATTATTAAGAACCCCTCTTTCTGTGAATTCTTCGTCACAGTTTCTAGAATCTAAAAAATATTCTTTTAGGCTCTCTAAATCCTCTAAAGACATTTCGTGAAAATTCATTTTTTCCATTTGTTCAATTATTATTTACCTTTATGGTTACCTAGTTCCACTCTTTTTTACTGAAGGCATTACCCGAGAACCGAACCAAAAGCTGATAATAGTCGCAAATAATGCCTCAGTTTGTTCATCCCATACAACCCCTAAAGTCGTATTTAAGTCGCTACCATTCTGTATTGCTTGATATAATAATGTTATTTTAACTCCAATAAACGTTAAAAAGAAAATATATGTTATAAATGGTCTTACAAATGCTCGTAATGAATTTATAAATCCTTTTTGATTGCCTAGTGCAGTATCATGATCTAAAAGCATTTTGTGTTCTTCGAAATCCTTCTTTGCATCAAATAGTTTGATATCTAAATCAACACCTAGTTTTTTTGCCTCTAATTGAAGTTTAAATTCTTCCGTTTTTTGTTCTTTATCTGATTTATTTTTAAAATAATCTATTAGTGATGGCACCGCTGATCCAGCAAATCCTAATAGGCTACCTAAAATAGTAAACATTATGTTCCTTTATACATCAATTGAATCATTTTTAAAACTATCTGTTAAACTTTTTAATTTAATATATGCTTGTTTGATTTTATTTTCATCAGGAGACACTTCAAACATAGAAGGGTCTACTTCAAACATCATTCTATTTTCTGCGAGAGGCTGTTCTGGATGGGTATGTCTTTGATATTCATTAGTATAAATTCGAACAATTGCTTTATATGTATTATTTGACGAATGCTCAATATCAGATACTTTATAATAAGCCTCGTCTATAAGTATTCCACTAGTAGTTAAAAATGATTTTTTAATTGCCATTGTTCGCTAAGTCTTGTGTCTCTTTGTGTTCTGGATCATCTTTTTCTTTAAACCAATAATCAGTACTTTTCGCTAAAACAGCAACATAGGCTCCAACCAAAATATTGATTAATTGCATATGATTATCTGTGGTACCAGTTGTAAAAAATAACAAATACAATAAAATTAAAAATGTTCCTACGATGGCCCAAGATAAAGTAATTCTTGCCCAAAAATTTTTCACTTTTCTTTTTTCTATAGCTGATAATTCAGTACTGATTTTTTTTTTATTTATTGTCATTATATTTCCCCATAGTTGTCTAATTTATTAAAAAAGACATTATCCTTCTGTTCCAAGTGCAGTGATGGTTTCTCCGCCTGCTTCTGCATCTCTAATTCTTAAGGCACTATCATATGCTTGACCTAAAATATCAGTATTCATATACTTGACATTAGTAGGATCATATCCAAATTTAACTAAAAATTCTTGTTTTTCTGAAACTGTAAGATCCGCAACTTCTACTTCGGGCTCTTTTACTTCAGGCTCTTGGGCTTCTACTTCTTCATTCTGTTGAAGCGGATCTATTATTGCTATATTAGCAAAGGTGTCTTCTTTAGGACTTTCCGTTTTAACATCATCTGTGTGATGAAGAAGAAGTTTTTTAAGTTCTTCTTTTTCTTGATCACTTAAATTTTCAAATAATTCTTTTACATTTAACATTTTTTCCTTTTAAACTGGTGCTACTAGATCATCATCAAATTCCGAACAGGCACATTGAACTTCTGCAGTACATTCGCATGGATCACAGGTGCAATTTGAACATTCGCATTCTGGATTATTACACATTTAAACTCCTTTTAACTCCCTTATATTTATGTTTATAGGGGATTTGGTTTTTCTAAGTTGTTGCTTCTTGTTTACTTTTATAATCTGCTATTGCTCCTTTAATTGCATCTTCTGCAAGAACCGAACAATGAATTTTTACTGGGGGCAATGATAATTCTTGCACAATGACTGTATTATCTAACGCAAATGCTTCGTCCAATGATCTACCCTTAACCCATTCGGTTGCCAATGAAGAACTTGCAATTGCAGAACCACATCCAAATGTTTTAAATTTTGCATCAACAATTTTATCATTATCATCCACCTTTATTTGTAATTTCATAACGTCACCACATTCCGGTGCCCCCACAAGACCGGTTCCTATACTAGGATCATTTTTATCAAAACTTCCAATATTTTTGGGTCTTTCAAAATGCTCTACTACTTTATCTGAATATGCCATATTATTTCCATCCTAAGTGCTGTCTACTATCTGCGGGAATATCCTTTATTGGTGTAAAACTTTCTCCGCAACCACAAACATGTCCATATTTGAGTCTTTTAAATATGAATCCCTGTTCTACCAAATTTCCTATTTTATAATCTACTTCTACATCACCAACTATATCATTAAGTATATGCTCATCTATTACTAATTTAATTCCGTTTTCAATAAAAACCAAATCTTCTGGTTTAATTTTATTTTCAAAATCTAAACTATATTTCCACCCAGAACAACCGCCGGAATTTGCTCCTACTCGTAAGTATGAATTTTCAATGTCTTTTTTTTCGTCTTCAATCATTTCTTTAAAAACATTTGATGCCTTTTCAGAAATTTTAAGTTTACATCCAACTTGGTTTGTGTTCATTTTCCTCAATACGTTCATACATGAATGATGTCCTACAGCCGCATGTTCCTTTTGCTGAAGGATTGTTAAATTTTAATCCACGATCATTTAAATTATCCGACCAATCAATTTCTGTATCTCTAATATATAAATGACTTTTTTTATCTACTAAAATGTTTAATCCAAAAGATTCAAACTCTAAATCAAATTTCCCTTTACGGCTTTCAAAATCTACTGTATAAGTAAATCCTGAACACCCGCCACCTTTAACGCCTACTCGCACTACTGTACCTTCAGAAACTTTCTGATCTTGCATTATACCCAATACTTTATTAGCGGCTTTTTCTGTAAACGATATCATATTCCCTTAATTTGTGTAATTGATTGTTTCTGTTTCAAGGCACAATCATAAGCCCACTCCAACACTAAGCGGCCAATGCTACCTGTGCGGAAAAATAATCGTCATTGTTTGCGATTAAGTTAAATGACATTTTACATCTGTCAAGATGGTCTCCTCTGCATAATCACATTCAATCGAATTCCCGAACACCCCCAACATTAAGTCATCAAAGTCCAGTCTAGAACAAAATATAATCCCATCATAATCGATATTATAAAAACCCACAATAACAAAGTAGGATTATCATTCATATGGCTCATTGGTGGAGGTGGGCGGAGTCGAACCGCCGTCTTAAATGCTACTCTACAGTATCATCAACTACATCTATTTAGATAAGTCTTGAGTCACATCTTTAATTTTTTCTATTTGTTTAGTAATAATTTCTTCCCGTTTTGGCCAATAAATATAATCTTTATCTGGATTTTTCATAAGATTATATAAAAGAGGTAAAATTAATTGCTCAACTTTGCCCATATCTACTATATATTTTTCTTCTAAATATTCTTTTTTATAACTAATTTCTTTAATTGCGGAATCTATTTTCTTTTCTAAATTTGCAAAACTTTGAGATTTTGCTTGAACCTCAACTATTTTCTTTTCTACTTCTGTTGTTTTTGCTTTATATTCTTCATCATTTACTGCGGAAAAACCGAAGTCATAACTAGCATATTCATCAGGTATTATTGCCATTTTCGTATCCGTATTTGCAAATCCAATAAGAGTCAACTATATCTGAAATGGGATTTTTATCGCAGTTTATTTGAAATTCATCTATGAGTTTTCTATGCGTATCAGACACAAAAGAATCATACATCAATTCTTTATTTGCGTTTCCCTTATCGGATGCGTATTTTTTGATTACTGTAGGGGGTATCATTTTATACCCAAGTTTACAGTTGTATAAAGTGTTTTTTAAAATTGCCATATTTTCTGCAATTTGCAAAATTCTTTGTCCAATTGCGGCATATGCATAATCTTCAATAAAAACTACTTGATGCAAGTTTTGATCTGTAACATCATATTTCATAATACATTTTTTAACCCAAGACGATAGTCCTAAATATCTTTCCATCTCTGTATTATATTTAGGATATTTTTCTATTCGAATATTACGAAAAGATTTCCATCTTTCAAATTGTCTATCATTTTTTGCTAAACAATAATGTGTAATATTTTCATATTTCCACTCTCCACGACATTCTGTTATGGCTGGACTGGTTAATGAATAATCAATTCCCACATATAAATCAGGTGTCCCAGTTGCCATCATCTTCTTCTTGTAATTCTATTAATTCTCCGCAATAAGAGCAAAATCGTACTATTTCATCTTCGTCTTCATGAACAAGAATTTCATACGTTTTAAAACAATAAGTGCAATTAATATTTTCCGATATTTCCATATTAAGACTTTAAGCCTTCTCCTCGTCTTTTAATGATTCTTCTAATTGTTCAACGGTCAGAAAAACTTGACCCTCCAAAAAAATTTGAGGGACTTTTTTACTTCCTGTAATTGACAATATTTTACCAAACAATCTCTTATCCGCCTGAATGAACATATATTGTTTTTTATACTTATCTAATAAAGATTTTGCTTTTTCACACATTGCACATTCCCTGAAAGTAAAATGTCCAACAACATAATTTCCTTTGTTAAAATCTATTTCATATTTTAGCATTATAAATCCACCACTTCACACCCATCACCTGCGGCGCAAGCTAATTCTTGTGATCCTACAGTAAAATCTTTTTCCTCATATGCAGATAATAATGACCAATCAACATTTTTAGGCATTGCTTTTAATGCTTTTGTATATTCAGCTTTTGTACAATCTTGATAAGGTGCTTGCCTATATGCATGTTCAGAAAAAGGTAAAAAAGATATTCCACTAATATCATCAAAATTATTCCATACCCAATTTCCCATTTCTATCCACTCATTTTCTTTGACTGAAATGGTAATAGATGGTTTGTGTTCGCACCAATATTTTTGATATGTTGACCAAAGATCTAACTGTTCAATCGCATTTATATCGGCTCTACATCTTGCATTTTGTGGACTTTTCATAGGAAATGAAAATACAGATGTGTGTTTCGGTTTCATCACATCTGGTTCATTTGGAAAGTTTGCTTCCTTCATGAATTTACAAAGCGGATCTTTATTATCAGCCCGCACTGTTCTAATATAGTAGGGATTGTGACGAGCATGTATGCCACTAGCAGAATCAACAAGTTGACTAACCGTACCAGAAGGTTTGACACAAGTAATTGCGGCAGATTGCGGGATGTTAAGTTTTTTTGAGAATTCTTTATTAGTTTTAATTGCAACATTTTTTAACTTATCCAATAAATCTTTTAAATTGCCTTTTTTACCATTTGTCAAAGAATTATCCATTATTCCTGTAAGAGAGACCCCCAAAAGTCGTTCCTCTTCGCAATTATTTTTCCATTCTTTTGATAAATATTTGAAACTTGTAAGAGTTGATTGAAATGTTCCAATGATAGTTGCAAGTTTAATTTTATTTTCTAAAGATTCTAATGTATCATCTCCTCTGATTACGACTTCTGAAAGATTACAAAATTCCCTACTTCTAAGAATAATTTCACTACATGGATTAGTGCCAAAATCATTTCTAGGTTTTCGTCTAATATGTTCTTCGGTATTCATTTTTTCTACTTGCTGTCTAGCCGCCAAACTATTATAAATTCCCCGTTCTCCTGATTTGGAATCATAAAGGGATAACCATTCTCTCATAAAAGTACCAACATCTGGCTTTTCTTTATAGTTAACAGAGTTATTGGCGAGGGCTCGTTGAGGATTATTTTCCCACCAGAGACCCGATTTAGCATGTCTCATTGTTTCATCATTAAGATTAGATAAACTAATAAGAGCAGATCTACGAACACCTCCTACGACAACAATTTCTGCAATTTTACATACAATATCATGCGCTTCTATTGATTTTAATTTACGCCCGGAAGCATTTCGAAACGTATTTATAGTAAACATAAAAAGATCTTCTAATGGCTCAGGACCCGAGGCTCTTCCTCCAAAGGTTTTAAGAGCAGAACCCGCTGGTCTTATCTTAGATAAATCCCATTTTGGTATTTGCCCCTGCCAAACTAATGAAATCAATTCTTTATATGATTTTGCCCACCCCAATTTTGAATCTGCTATAACAATTGTAGTATCTGTTTCATAAAATTCATCTGATATAATAGGAAGTTGATTAACATATTCTTCTTCCACAGAAAATCCCACTCCTGTTCCATTCATTAACACATATAAAATTTCATCAAATGATCGTGGACTATCTATTTTTACATACGAACAATTATAACCTGCTATATTTTCTTTTTTGAGTGCTTCACCGGCCGTCATCAAGCACCTCATTGAAGGCATCACTTTAAGGGTTAAAATTGCCTCACGCAACTCTGCTTCTAGTTCATTACTAATAACAAAATCATGATTATCATCTAAATGTTCTTTAAAAAATGCCAAATATCTGTTAACCGTTTCTTCCCAGGTTTCACGTCTTTTGAGATTATAATTCCATCTTGCATATCTCGATAAATGAATAAATGATTGATATTCTGTTGGTAGAGACATTTTAAATTCCTTTCAATTTTTCTAAAAACTCTTTACGTTCTCGGGTTGATAAGTTAAACTCTGCGTTTGTCATTATATGCAGGTCTTCTACAAGTTTAGGGTCATTAAAGTCCAATGTACATTTTATATTGGCTTTAATGATCTTCATTTCTTCTGCTGAAAATGTTTCAGCCTTTAAGATATAATCTTCAAATGCTTCACAACTTATAGGAAATAATGGTTTTACTAAATCATACATTATATTTGCATAATCTCTAATTTCTTTTTGAGAATGAGAATCCATGCGTAATTTGGAAAATTTAAAAAAATTATTTAAATCTATCTTCCAAATACATTCCGTATAATTAGAAACTGGTAAAACAGTTCTTGCCAATTCTCTTGCAATACCATTAAAACCATCATAAAACCCGTCTAATAGTGTAGGGTCTACAATTTGTTTATAACACATCTGTGAGTGTTCATTCGCATCATACATTCGCCCAAGAACAAGTGTTTTGTTGTCTTCATCTAATTCTTTTCCTCGGCCTTGATTGTTTTGCTCTGATTGCTCATGAACATCTTTTTCTGCAGGTAAATAAAATTCGTCACTCATTATGGAATAACGGCCTGAATATTCATTTATGTTAGCGGTTCGGTGTCTAACAAATTGCCTCATTACAAAGATAGGTAGTTTTAAATGAAATTTCACTTCACACATTTCAAAAGGAGATGTGTGATTATGCCGCATTAAATATCGAATTAAATTTCTTGTTTGACTAGTTTTTCTCGTACCGGTTCCATAACTAATTCTTGCGGCATTTTCGACTTCTTCATCGGAGCCCATCACATTTAATAACTTCACAAATCCATGATTATGCACTTGTTTTTCATTTATCATAATTTAAATTCTAATAATTTTGTTTTTGCAATTAATCCTTGAAAGGTATTATTTTCCATAACACTCATAACATTTACATTGTTTAATATCATATCATTAATGTCTTTTTCCATTACATGATTGGGCCAAATAACTATCTTATGGTTATCTGAAATAATTTTATCCATTTTTTTAACAATTTCTTTATTTCTTTTTTCATTATCATAAACAAATACTACATCAATATCATTTAATAGTGTTTTGCATGTCGATAAATCAGCTCCGGCCATAGCAAGAGAATTTTCTACAAATAAAGAATCTATCGGACCTTCAACTATATAGGTGGTCTTATTTTCATTCCAGGTGTTCAATCCAAAAATTTTTGGTGCATTTTCTTTAACCTTAATTGTCACATATCTTAATTTAGAACTTTTTATTAATGATCTTCCTTGAGCGGCAATCAAATTATAATCTTTATCAAAAAAAGGTATGACCAATCTAGGATCATTTTTAATTAATTCATAATGTGTATCGAGGTTAAGACTTTCAACCCATTTTTTAAAATCCTTAGCAAAATAAAGATATTGGTATTTATTGGGTACAATGTTTCTAGATTTGACATACTGCTTACAAAAATGTTCATCGTTTAAGTCTTTTACGCATGGTATTTTTAGATCAATTTTTTTAAATTTTGGAATATCAAATTTGAATGTTGGCTCCTTATAATTACTAAATTTATTTTCACCAGACATATATCTTTCCATACAATATTCAGAATGCAATCTTACATCCAACTCTTTTAAAAAATTTGAAAAAGTTTTCCCTACTCCGCAATTATGGCATTTATAAAAAAGATTATTTTCTTTTCTATGAACATATCCCCTTGCTTTGGTTAGTTTTTTTTGAGAATCTCCGCAAATTGGACATCGGAAATTCCAGAGATATTCTTTTTTTTGTTTATATAAAGGAAGTCTACTAGATAAAAGGTTCAAATATTTTACATCAATATAAAGAGACATGTCAAATAATTAGATAGAGGATATATTAGAATATAATATAGATTTATTATAATTATATCAAATTTGACTATAAAAGTCAACTACCACGAGGCCAATAATAAAATTTTTTGAATAGATTCATCATCTACTTTTAAATCGTAAGCATACTTATAAACTGGAGACAAATCTTTGACTTTGTTTTTGTTTTTTATAGACACAACTAATTTCAAAACTTGTTGTTCATTTTCATTTAACAGCATACTCATCTCGCACAACAACACTAAAATTAGTTAAGTGATTTAATTTGACTATTCTTTCAGATATAAAATCAATCTGTTTTGTTATATGTTTTATATCAGTTTTCACTATAGCCACATCGGATTTTAATTCTATAATATTAACAAGACTCCATCCTACTATGGTTATGATAACAGTTATCATAGGAACCAATATGACTTTTTCAAACAAATTTAAGGGGTTGTATTGAAAAATCTCGTTCATTTTCATTCTTTATGTGTTTACAATAACACCGCTAGTGTCTCTAATTGTTATCAAACCATGTGCGCCATCAGAATTATAACATTTTGCGGTAAATGTTGAATCTCCATTAGAATGATAAGTTTGGATTAAATTTACACCCGACCCATTATTCGTTTTTACGGTCAATTCTCCCCTATCATCAGCGGAAGTGCCTTCATGATCGACAATTATTTCTCCCAATTTATGCATAGCAGTCGTTGTTATGATTGTGGTTATTTCCCAATAATCATTCAACGTATGACCAGTTGTTGCGGCAAATGTAATTGTTATGCCATTATCTAATTCTTGAGTGGACCCCATAACCGCAACACCAGTGGCTTCCCAAGTTGATCCCCCATCATTTGACCAAGTAAATGTATCAGTAGCGGCGGCCGCATCAATTTTTACTCGATAAGTTCTAACATCAGTTGAATTATAATTTCCTCCAAATGTAATATCATCTAATCCAGATACCGTAGCGGTGGTTGTACCAAATCCTTTAAAATAATCATTGGCAGAATCTTCGCCATCAGACCACCCCTGAAACGCAATATTAGTCAATCTAGCGGCGGCTCCATCGCCTTCTGTATGATTTTGTATTGTAAGTGTATCTCTTGCTATCATGGTTGCTATTCTTTCTATTGATCACTAAAAATTGACTTAAATTTTATATCAACATTTTGTTTTTTTACTTTATCTTTTTTAAATTCATTTAAAAGATGTTGCAAATTTCCTTGTTTTTCTTCTATACGCAATTGCTTTTTACTCTTGGGTTCTTCTCTTAACTTAAACATTCTAACGATAGAAGAAATGGTTTCAGTATCACTCTTATTTATATTTTTCTCTACCAACACATCTATTACATTTTTTGCAATACTGTAACTGATATCATATTTTTCTGCAAGAATTGTAGTTTCTTTTTGTTGTCTAAAAGCCGTGAAATCCAGCATGTTTACGTCCGTATTTAAGATAAATCATAGAACCGGTTAGTTCATCTTGTAACACAATGGGTTTGCTTGGATTAGCTCTTCCATATTGTCTAATGGCTTCTCCCGTATCATCATTGCCTACATATTGTTCATATTTAGCATATCGACGTTTACCGTATCTCGCTCTCATAAAAGTTTCTGGTTTAACTATAAAAACCTCTGAACCAGCAAATGTGCTTCCTTTTTTTATTTTCTTCTTCTTTATTCCTGGTTCTGATTGTCCTGGAATAGAGGGATTTTCAACACCGAGCCCTGCAATAGCGCCTCCACCAGCGGCCAATCCGTCTTCGTTCAATTCTTCTTCTCTGCGGCTAATTTCATCTATTAATAGACCAATTTCTTTTTTATTATATTGACATTCTTGTAAAAATGATGTATATTTTTTTTCTAAAAATGTCTGATCATAATATAATTTTGCGTTTTTATTTTCTTCTTTCAGTAAAAACAGCGCCGCTACAAAAGTAGCAAATTTTGTTGATCCCCCAGGAACTTTCGCTAAAATTTTTTTTAAATTAAAAACCAATGTATCTGTTAATGTGTATGATTCTTTTTCTTCTTTAGTCTTTAATTTACTTCTTTTTTTAAGAATTTTTCCGTTTTTATCAATAATCCCCAATTCAAAAGCTTTCGTGCTACTAAAAGGAGTCGCAAGTCTTTTAATAAACGTATAAACAAAAAATATATTACCTGCGGCTGAAGCTAATCCCATTTGGTGTTATCTCTCGTAATCTGTTTGCTATTTCTAAATTTACTCTTATATCACTACTAATAATCTTTTCGCCATTTATGCTTGATATTTGTTCTGGCATGAATTCTAAATATATCAAAAAAGTTTTTAAATAAGTCCAATATTTTTGAGATATTTTCAAAAATAATATTCTAGATAAAACCTCAACTGGAAAAACATTTCCTAATGTTATTATGTGATTTAAAATTAATCTTTCCTTTAAATCACCACCTAAATGATATCGATTCAACAATCTTTTCAGGTATTTTATAATTTTTAAATCATTATGAAAATCTTGTTCACTTAAACATTGAGGATTTTCATAATATTTCATTGCATATAATATATAATTATCTTTATTCAAATCATCAAACACTGGTTTTTCTTTCAATCAGCTTTTTATGGCTGTTTCATTGTTTATTTCTTCTTTTCCGGTTAAAAAATAAGTACACGTTTGAATTGCGCCATCAATCATAGTAAGATGAGTTTTTAAATTCAGTAATTCTGTTTCAAATTGATTTATTTTTTGTATCGTCAAACCTCTATCATTATTTAATTTTTCAAATTCTTTTTCTATTTTTTCAATCATGATATTATCAATTCTTTTTTTATTCTCGTCATAAGTTGCAACATATTCTTTTTCTAAAACCGTTTGATTTTTAGTGGGTTTTTTTTTCATAATATTATTAATATTCCTCTATAAAAACATTTCCTGTAAACTCTTCTAATTTTCGAATCATACGTTCCATATTTACACGAATAACTTTTCCTGTCTTAACGTTTCTAGAATAAAATTCCCATTCATTGTTTTCATTGTGAGGACCAAGTTTTGTTTCATTTCCCCCCTCATCCATTGTATATATGTGTGATTCTGCGACATCATCTCTTGCATACAAATATGCTTGATTTACTCCTTGAGTAGTTGGTGCAGTACCATTTTTTATTGCTAGAATACCAGCACCTGATCCAACAGAGCCAGTAGTTATAGTTGCTCCAGCAAGGGCTAAAGAAGATTGAGCATGCACTTCTCCACCAAACCACGCCGCTTGTACAACGCCCAAACCACCAGCAGTTTTTATTGCCCCCGAAGTAGTCGATGTTGAATTAGTTGTTGATGAAACATTGATTTGATTAATTTTATCACTAAAAATAAATCCATCAGTTAAATTATGAGTTATTTTTGCTTCTTCATCAGTTTCTAAATCAAGTCTACCGCCTTCAGTACCACTTCCAGAGGCCGTTCCATCTTCTTGTAACAGAAATCCAGTCGTGTTTGTGGTGTCCATAATTTTAAATTGACTACCAAATACAAGAGAACTGCCGTTTGATACAAAAACACTACCGTCTGTTCGAATTTTTTCACTACTTTCAATTTGAGTGTTTGAAACTAATTGATCCGAAAGTGCTTTTAATTTAATTTTATTACCCGCAGTACCAGAATATATTGTAAAGTTTTTTCCTAGACCGTCTGACCCAACCGTTATAATTCCTGTCATATCAACATTAGATTTGACATTCATCAATGTTCCATCTATTGTTGCGCCTGATCCTGTTATACTTAAATTAGAGCTACTAATATTTGTGTTTGTACCAGATAATGTAACATTAGATGTAATATTAGTATTTGTACCAGCAAATACTGAATTAGATATAACATTAAATATCGCTGAATCCACTTCTACATTTGATGTTGCGGTAAATGTAATAAGATCATCAGAAGCGATCTCTATTTCTCCGTCAATTGGAGAATTTATTGTTAACGCCGCATCTCTAAAAATTAATTCTTTTGTTCCTGATATGCTTACATTATCTGAAAATATACCAAAAGCACCACTTACATTTCCCGTTGCTGTCATTGAACTCGCAACAACAACGTTCCCTGTTATTGTAAGTTCATCTACATAAGCATTGGCAAAACGATTTGTAGTGTTTCCTAGATCATAAACCGAATCTATATTGGGAAGAATATCAGATCCAATATCAGCATTGAATGTTACTGTATCTGCATTGGAATCCCCTAATGCAATTGTACCACCATCTGCTGTGATATTTCCATTAGCATGTATATTTCCATGAACATTTAAGTTTCCACCGATAACCGCACTTTTAGCGATTCCCAGTCCTCCAGATAATGTCAAAGCACCAGTGCTGTTGCTTGTGGTGTCTATTGTTGAGGTGAGTGATACATTTGCGGTTATATTCACATTAGACGTAATAGTAGTTAATGATCCTGCCAATGTCGCATTAGCCGAAGAATATAAATTCTCACTTATGATATGAGTATTTGTGGCCAACAGAGTAATATTTGATGAAATAACAGTATTTGTTCCTGCAAACGTACTATTACTTGTTATATAAACATTTGCACCAGTAATTGAAACATTATCACTGGTAAAAGTACTATTTGATGAAACAACCGTGTTTGTTCCTGCAAGTATAGTATTTGACGTTATATAAACATTTGCACCAGTAATTGAAACATTATCACTGGTAAAAGTACTATTTGATGAAACAACCGTGTTTGTTCCTGCAAGTATAGTATTTGACGTTATATAAACATTTGCGCCTGTGAATGTTATATTTGCCGATGCATTTGTATTTGCTGTAATCAATAAATTTTCATCAGTAGATCCATTAATCACACTTACATATGCGTTTTTCCAACCTACGGTTGTGTTTCCTAAATCATATAAAGCATTTGTGGTACCAATTAAATTAGAAGATAATGAAGTAATTGTTGCAATATTTAAAACAGTGAGTGCATTTACTGTTAACTTATTATCAATCTTCATGCTTTCTTGTACACCAACACCGCCCTTAAAAATAACAGCGGCATTGGTAGAACTAGACAATATTTTAGTATTGGCGAATACTGTTTCGGGTTCAACGTTTGAAAAAAATTGCGTTAATGATATTTTTTTATTCGAAGGGATGCCTGCTGGATCATCAACGAGTAGTAGTAAATCTTCTCTAGCCGCGGTTGATACTGCAGGAAGACCCGAAATGCGTTTATCTGCCATTTTACTTCAATTCCTTATCAGGTCATGCTTGTGTTACTTGTTGCTAACAGCCAATATTCGGTTCCGTTAACTTTAATTCTTAATCTTGCATCAGATGGTGAATCGCTCATAGCAGTTCCAAACATTACGAGATTTGCGGAAGTTGCACTCGTATTTGAAACAGCCGCGGAAGCAACATATCCATCTGTGTTGCCTGATCCACCAAGTGAAGCACCAAGTTCAGCAAAATAATGAACAGCTTGTGCCCCTGGATGATTATCAGCGGTCCATCCCCCCTGGTCTCTTAAACTAAGAAAAGCATCGGGTTTTGTGGCTCTTGCAGACGATCCTTTATTTGTGTCGTTTATGTCGACCATTAAACCATACGCTCTTGCAGAACCACCAGTATATGCTGTATTTACATTTGCTGAATCAACTGCATTAGTCATATTCAATGTAATTTTTGCACCAGAGGCGGATGTAGTGACTATTGTATTAGAACCAGAAATGTTTGCATCTACTTTTGCACCAAATATATTGACTACTGAATTAGCATCACCTGTTCTATGGTCATGGGTTGTTTGTGAATTCAATGCCGTAATATCACCAGACGTTGAACCGGTAGCAGTTGAAATAGTTGTAGATATAAACGATCTACCAGTAATGTCTCCTGAATTAGTCGAATGATTCAAGTTCCCAAAAAGATTGAAAACACTAACCTTTTTGTTTACGGGACTACCTGAAGGATCGTCTACTACATGGACAACATCATCAGATGCAATCGCGGTGGACAGATCTGCTAAATCCGTCATTTTTTTGTCAGCCATTGTTTTAACTCCTTAAAATGGATGAAGTTGCTGGGACTCAGCCAAGACGTTATTATGAATCTTTTGCTTCTTCAATTAATTGTTGTATAACTATTTTAGCACCGTGCAATCCGCTTAATTCGAATTTTACGGTTTCTTCGTTATTATTTAGTTCTCGTTTTTTGTTTGCATATTCAGTTAATAGATTTTCCTGTTCATCATACATTTCATTAATATCTATCATTTTTTTTTCAAGAATAGTAACGAGAGATTCCTGTATTGAAGGAATCTCTCTATCCTCGCCATTATCTATCACAAGTTCAGGAACTTTTCTATTGTTCTTTTCATTTTTACCCATAATCACCTTTTATTATCAAAAATTACGTATTACTCTATGCTAATACAGTATGTGTAACTGCGGTCACTCCTGACATCACTAATGATGCATCAGCAGGAGTTCCTCCTTGATCTTTAAGAGTTCCGCCAGCAAGTACAACATTTGCACCACCGATTGTCATAACATCACCTGTGGCAAGTGTCTGACTTGCAACCTGGAAGGTAAGTCTGTTTGTACCCGTACCAGAAGTATATGCACATGTATGATCTGCAGAAACATCATTAGCAATAACAACAGTTGGATTTCCTGTAACTGTTATAGCCTCATCCCATGTGATTGTAACCGAGACTCTTTGCGAACTTGAACCTGCTGTATGATCAGTAGTGGCCGTTGTTCCTGGTGAAAATCTAAATGATGTAATAGTTGCTGTTTTAAGACCAGTAGTCGCAGAAGCACCCGCTAATCCACGAATTGCTACTAGCACTTCTGGATCTGCGCTTGTATTGCCATTTCCTGTAGCCGCTCCATCTATTACCCATCCAGCATTAGTTGCATAACATTCTGCTTTGTTGTAATCTGAATCTTCATCTGCAGGCAAAAACTTGGGTTTATTATTATCTGCCGCGGCAGTAGTTCCCCATAAAGCCATTTTTTTCTCCTAATTAAAATTGTTTATTCTCTTTATTTAGTTAGTTAACAACAAAACCTTTTTTTTGCCGTTGTTCATTTGATTGAATAAATCTTGAATATAAATCTATATTTTCAAAAGTTTTAGGTGGATCTGTAGTATAAATGCCTTGTCCCGTTTTATCTTTTCCAATAGCCGGAATGCCTTCGTCACCTATAATACTATTTCCTTTTTCTGTTAATTCTTTAACACCAAATCCTAACATCATTTCAATAAATTCTTCCATAGCCATATCTTGATCATCATAAGCAGATTGAACATCGGCTAAAGTAATTGTCGCCAATGCTCCTTCTTTATTTTCTAATCTCAATTTATCAGGAGTTTCTTCAATTTTATAAAACGAATAGTCTTCTATATTTTTAATAGAAGTTCCCATTACATAATGAATTAGCTGTTCAAAAATTTTATAGGGATCTCTATCATTAACAGTGATGTTTCCTTCTTTAACATCTTGACCAGGAGTAGTTTTTCTATAGGTGTTGGCTAACTTGTCAGTACCCCATTCTCCAGCTCTTTCATCGACTTTTGGTTCTATTGGTTTTTTTCTATCTAACAAAACTTTTTCAAGTTTTAATCTTGATTTAGTGATCATATTATCATTTTCTTGCGATATAATAGATTCATACATGCCTTGATTATCCCCGAATTCCTCATATTGGCGTCTGCTAAAGCCCATTTTTTTAGCTAAAGCTTCCCAATCAGATATTTTATGTTCTTTATTAGGGCCCGTGATTTCTTTTGCAATAGATTTTGCTTGATTCATCAAATAAAGTTTATTTACTATTGGATTGTTAGAAATTCTTGACTTAAATTCTTCATTAACTGCTTCTTCGACTTCGTTATTTTTTAAAAAGCCATCTCTTTTTCTTGATAACATTCGCATGTGATCACGATCTTTCCCGGAAAGATATTTTAAGTGTTTAGTTCGACTATGAAATTTATCAATTTCTTTATCGATTGATTTTAAATTTTCTATCATGTTATCCTCGTTTTTAAAATATTTTTTAGAAAAAGCCTTTGCGAATTTAACTGATTGGAGTTTCCGTTTATTTCTTACCTTGCCGGAGTTATTTCCATAATTTGCACTTGCTCCACCAGAACCTCCGGGTTCTCTCCCTTGAACTTCGGCTTTACTTGCGGCTCTACTAAGTAATCCTGTAGTTATTTCATTTACTTCATCGTTTTCTCCATGTCGTGCATAAAAAAGCCCGGATTGATTTTTTATCGAATCTTTACTTTGTGAATGATCTTGATTAATAAATTCTTCAGGAAAAGATTTAGCCATCATATCTAAAACAATTTTTCGTGGTTCTATTTCATTATCAATGTCCTGAACGGAAGGAATTTTTCCTGAGGCGGCTATTTGTGCAAGTTTTTTAAAATATAAGCTATCAATACTATTTCTATGTTTTTTTGCATAAGCGGATAATTCTTGAGAAAGATCACGCAATTTTGTTTTCACGGCCGCTTCACTAAGTTCAACTTCTTCAATATACATATTCAATTCATATGAACCCTTAGGCATTCCGAAGACTTGAAATTGTAACCTTTTCTTTTGTGGTTTACCGTTTTTCTCCAACCCGATATTAAACCTTTTGGTCTTTCCTTCACCTGGCCGACCTCTTCCAGAAGCACCGCCCATAGTGACTTCTCTGTTCCAATCGCCATCATCTAAATCATACCCCTGTTTTTCTGCATAATCCTTGGCATGAGTTGCCGCAGAGGTAAAAGTTTTGTGATAGATTGTATATTTTGATGCGGCTTCACCAAGTTCAACGTCTTCTTTGATTTTGAAAAATTTATTAAATTCCTGCCACATTACTTTTTCTTGGTCTGGTTTTGTTTTATTTTGTTTAAAGATGAGTTCTAAACCACTCTTCATTTTAGGAATATTATTTTTATGTTTTTGTTTTAACATTCTGAAGATATTTTTAGATTGTATTCTTGTATTTTTCCACTCATCCCAACTATCACTGGCCTCTTTAACAATTTCATAATTGCCTCTGAACTGATAATCTAAACCATTCAGTGTTGACTGTGCATCTTTTTCTGATTTGAATTGGAGTGCATCTTTTGTGTTATCAACATCTCTGGACTTGTTACTCAAATATCTATTCTTTGCCTTTTTGTATTTGATTACATATGACATTTCACCAAGTTCAACTTCTTCATTTTGTCTAAATTTTTTCAATGCCATCTTTGCAATTGTGTCCATTTTAGCATCAGTCTGGGATGACCATTCCGAATCATATTGATTGCCTCCAGAATTGTCGAAAAGTTTTAAATCATATTTGTCTGGGAAGTATTTTTTATAGACGGAACGTTCACGTTGACTACCCATACTACCCATGATAGGGGAAATGGTGTTTATAATTAAACTATCTTTTGTCGAGTCATCAATCTTACCATCTTTTTTGAGTTTTTTAATAATTTCTACTGCATATTTGACAAACTCGTTTTTATATTTTGATGCGGCTTCACCAAGTTCAACTTCCTCTTCTGCTGGTTTAATCGCAAGAAGTCCTTGTTTCGATTTAGGAACTTTAAAGTGTTTAATTGCTAATTGTTTTGCGGGCCATATTCCATCTGCTTCACTTTTCTTAATTTCCAATTGCTTTCCACCATATATTGCAATCCATCCTGCAAATTTTTCAGCAACTTCAACTTCTTCTACCATTGAGACAGTTAGTTCGGGGTAATCACCTTTTTGCATAAGGTCATCCATTACCTTTTTAGCTTTACCACCAGAACTGTATGTGCCAAGTATTTTTCCATTTTCGTCTTTAATTGTATACTTACCTTTTTTCCATCCTTCAGCAACTTCTTCAGATTTAGCGCCCGGTTTAATTTTAGACCAGTTGACTGATTTTAAATCGCCATAATATACTTTTTTTCCATTTTCCTTTTTCCACCATCTTATAGTTGTCGTATCATTTCTAGCGTCCACATGATATACTCCCACCATCTGATCATCGGGAGTCTTGGGCGAAAAATTAATTTTATCTGCAATTCTTTTGGCTCCTGTACCAGTTTTAACTACCTGAAGAATTTCTCCTGTCGTTACATTAATAATGTTATATGGGCCGGGCTTCCATCCTCCATGCCTTTCATCAAGTTCAACTTCCTCGAAAAACTCTTGCCAACTTTTTTTATCAAAATTGAGTTTTGGTATAGATTTTTTCATATATCTAAGTATTTCATCTGTTGATTTGACATCGCTCACAGCAGTAACTACAATCTTATTGTTTTTCCACACTGCGATTGTTTGACCACCCATACCAAGTTTTTCTAATGTCTTACCATCAGTGGAGAGTAATCTACCTTCCAAACTTTCTTTATCATAAAACGCCTGTATGACATCTTTATCTTTTGGTTTAAGTGCTTCATTAAGTTCAACTTCTTCTTTCAAAACAAAATTCTTAACAACATCTTTATGAACTACCCCACCACGTTTCATGTAATCTTTGAGTAATGATACTACCCAATTTTGATCTTTTCGTGGCAATTTCTTCAACAATGATCCATATTTGGAATTGTCTGGTGCAACTTCTGTTGGCAATACTCTTGAGCCAGGAACATACATTGTTGCAAAAATCAAAGAATATTCATCAAAAGTCATTTTAATTCCTTTGAACCAAATTTGATCTCCACCTTCATTGAGGTCAACGGTTTTCTTTTCGATATTTGCATCATAATTTTTATTTATTTTTCTGCATTCGAAAACACTTTGTCGATTTTTAATTTTTTGACCGAAAGCAAAAATATCTTTAGTATATCGTTTCTTATTTTCTTCAATTCCTTTGTAAATTTCAATTTTTTCTTTTTTACCCGATAATTTTATACTTTTTTCAGATTTTGTATTTTGTCGAGATTTAATTGACTTATTAATTGCTTTTCTTTTTTTTGCAAGAAATTTATCGCTATTATCTATATCTCCATCGTTATCTATATCTCCATCTTCTTTGCCAACAGGATCCAATTTTTTCTTTTTTTCACTACGACTCTGTGCTGGCGTTTCATCATCATTGTTTGATTTATTAGATTTTTTCTTGACGTTTGCAGTAGCATCTTTTTCACGTTTTTTTTTATCATCAGGATTATCGTCTTTAGCATAATGATGATGATGGACATCTCCTTGCTCTTTCAATTTTAAAAATTCTTTATATATTAAATCGTTTTCGGGTTCTGTGAATAAACCGGGCGCAAGTGTTTTCCAGTTTTCATGAAGTGGGTTCGGTTTCATTTATGCCTCTCCGTCTTTGTGTTGAAGATATTTTTTATCTAAAGGCGTGGCAAGTCTACTAGTTACTTTTATCTTGTCTTTATGGTCCCTAAATGATTTTTTTGCTTTTATTTTTGCAGAAGCAACATTTCCTGCTTTTACATATCTGCCCTGAGGAGTGTCTATAACTACATCTGCTTCACTAATAGCCAACCATTTTTTAAATGCCTGATCTGTGTCCATTTCTTCCTTTATTCTGTGTTTAGAATTAACTTGATTCCATAAGTCTTCATCCGCGATTAATCTGGTTTTGCCGCCAGTTAAAAACGAATTAACTCTTGACTCTGCCCATTCTTGAGAAGTAGTTCCTGGTTTATGACCAGTTTTCCACGAACTAACTCCACGATCATACACTTTTTCTAAAATTTTAAATGAAATGCCTGATTGTTCTGCTTTCCTTTTTAAATTTTCTTCTATAGTGAACTGTGCTTTAGCCTCACTTATATTTACAATATGTCCCATTTCATCAATTATAATTTCTTCATTATATCCTGGATGACTGGACTTCATCATTTTCTTTTTCTTTTCTTGTTGTTTATTTGCCCACATTTTATGAATCGTTGCTCTAGACGGTCCTTTTTTCAAATTAGCATATGGATTTTCCACTCCTTCAAATTTATTCAGAGGCACACCATGATCCTGATGCATAATTAGTCTTGCATTCATAGAAATAAAAGGAATATCTGCTTTAACAAGTTGTGTCAATGCATCTTTATTTTTTGCAAGTTGTCTTACTATTTTCTCTAATTCTACATTTCTACCCAAACTAATTCTTTTCCCTCTCCACGGCTCATATTGCTGTTTCAGTTTATCTATCATTTTATTCGAAAATTTTTCCTCATCAATTATATCTTCTCCCACAACATCAGGAGTTTTTCCTTTATAATAAACATTTCCCTTTAAAGCCTTATGTGCTTTTTTTACATGTTTTTTATGAACATTAACTTTTCCATCTTTAAACTCTCCCTTTACTCCTGCATCATCTAAAGCCATTTTTACTTGTAATCCAGTACCCTCTGGCAATCCATGTTTATTATGTTGCGCCCAAGCAAACGCATATGCTTTATCCGCACCCACTTTCTTTTTTAATGTTTTTACTTGTATTTCTCTTCCAGGGGGGGCTTCTTCATCAGGGCCATATCCTTTAGGGGTTTTATCTACTATGCTAACGCCCCAATCTTTTTCTCTTTGTTTTTTTACATCTGCCACTTTTTTAAATAATTTATGTAAATGAGCTTTCTTGTCTGCTGGTGTTTTGGGAAATTCTCTACCTTCTTTTATTTTATGTGCGGGTACTTTTTCAGGGCGAAGTGCTTCTTTCAAATTAATTTGTTCCGTTTTTATGGTTTCAAGTTTCATAGCCTTCCTAATTTCGTTATACATAGACTTTGTATCTTTAGCAGATAATTTCGTACCTTTTTTAAAACTATCAATGTCTCCAGAAACTGCAAACTCTCTTAATTTTGATGCAGACATTCCAGCGGCACCTTCAGCATCGGGATCACGGTCTCCTGAACTTACAAAATCAATATCTGTAAAATCATAAAATCCATGAGCTTTTCCTTCTACTCCATTATATTGTGATATCCATTTTGAAAATTTACTTAGTCTATCACTACCAACAACAAATACAAGTTTTTTAAATCCTTTAGAATACAAATCAGATAATGCTTCAAAAACTGTAGGTTTAACATCAATATGAATATGTGGACCTATCGTTTTTTCAACATAATAAAGTTTTCTTTCTGGACCCAAAGGATCCTTTTTAGCATTCTGAGTAGGAGACAAGCAAATATAAGGTTCTGCTTTATGCTTTCTTGCCTCTGATAAAATCTTTTTTGCAAGTTTAACATGACCTATAGAAGGAGGATTCATTCTCCCAAAAGTTGCAATTGCCGTCTTTTCTTGCTTTGTTTCTACTAAAAACTTTTTATAAATCTTCATAGAATTATTTATTCAAATGAAGATGGTACTTCTATTAATTCTTTATCAGCAGTCACATAATATTCTATGCCTTCATGAACAATTATTGTATGAGTTGATCTAAAAGTATCTTCTTTAATTTTTTCTTTATTTTTTTTGCTCTTTTTAACAGTTTGCAATATCTTTTGATACACAACCTTGTCCCCCATAATTAGACCAAGGAGCTTATCAAAAATCCGTATAATCATCATTCTTTGTTTTGGATTTGGCTTTTTATCGGCTTCTAAATCTTGCATTGTTTTAAGAAACAGTGCATATTCATCTTGATTAATTAAACCTTCTCTTGCTAATCTTTTTAATCGAGCATCAACATCTTCAGTCAATACTATTTTCATATAAGATTCGCCTAATTTGTTTAAGAGATTTTGTTCTGATACTTCCATTATGCTTTACTCCCAAATGTTTTTGGTGCTAAAAAATTTTGTCTTGAAAATTCTAATCTATCTATTAGTTTTATTGCTCCATCAGCAATTGTAACTGCAACAAATCCTTCCGGATTCGTAATTTCAAACCCATTATCGGTTTGAATAAATGTTTTTGTCATGGGCTGAATATCTTGTAATTTTTTAATTATTATCATTTTAGCGGCTATAAGAACATTTTGCATTTGAAACATGTTTTTCAAAGCATTTTTATTTTCTGTAAAAAATTTTAAAATGTCTTCATTTTTTTTACGTCTATTTTCTTTGCCCTTTTCTGATTTTAATTTATCAACCTCGTTAGTTAATTTATGTTGTAAATATTTAATCAATCCAATAACATGTGCATTAACATTTCCAATGGGTTTACCCTGCCGTATTTTAAAATTAGCAAATGCTTTAATTTGCGTATTTAAATATTTATCATCTCTTATACCGTCAAGTAACTTCTTATCAAGAGTTCTAAATAACTTACCAGCCAGTGAAAGCACACTGAAAAATGAATCAGTTTCTTCTTTAGTAAAAGATGCTATTCCGTCCATTTTTTCATATTCAGCATCTTTAAACCACACACTTGATGTTTGTTTAAAATTATCAACATTTACATCAAATGTAGCATTCATTTGATTTACTACTTCACCAGTATATTTTGTATGCCAAACAATGCCTAATTTTGAAGCATTTATTTTTTTCCCTAATTCACTTTTTAATTTAATCGCATATGTTATAGTGTTTGGAGTAAAAACAATATGCGATTCTCCATCTATAGATTGTATCGTTGTAGGTTTTTGTGGACTGTATAATAAATCCCCTTGATAAACGCCATCCATTCCAATATCTTTAAGATATCTCAAAGAATCTTTTAAAACTTCCTGTAACCCACCCTCGTGATTATTTTCAATGTCTTCATTTGAAAAATTTAATTTGGGTACTTTTGAAAATGCACCATGCTTAGTGGCTACAAAAAATTTTTCAGTTTCAGGATCGATTCCGGCCACAACTGCAGGAGCCCCATCCCATTTAGTTGTTATTTTAATTTGTTTAGAAGAATCCCCTTTTAGTGTTGATCCTAATGAACTTAAATATGTGATTGCTTTTTTTACACCATCAAATCCACCGTTTAAAACTTCATCTTCTAAATGTTCAAGGTGCTTATTAGCACCCTGAGATTCTAATAAAAATTCTTTAAATAAAAGCATGATCCTTTATAATATCCAATATAAACATTAATAGTATTAACTATTTATTATATTATCTAATTGAGGATTATTTAAAGAGAAGACAGTGTTGACTCATTTGTCCAGCTATTCGCCAATGAATTGTGAGCAAATGCTCTATTACATTTGTCTAGAAGGCCCGGAATATTATAAATCAGTTTTGACAATGCTATTACAGATTTTGGAAAACCTATATTGTTTGCCAAAACACATATCCAAGTAATCTTTCCATAATGTGGACTATGATGATTTTTCCATGATCCGTTAGTGGGATCTATTAACAATAAAGCATTTAAAACTACATCAGGATCAATTATTTCGTTTGTGATAACATTTGTCGAATCAACGATTGTTTCTATGATTTCAACACGTACTTTTTGTTCAGTGCATCCTTTAAGACATTCACCTGTTTTAGTGTCTTGAGGACAACCCATAGGATTAAGACACTCTTGAACATTTTTTACGCCTTCTGTAATAACTGTTTTACTCTCCCATTCTGGCGTTGGAAGATCAGAAATAATTTCAGTAACCTTTACCTTAGGAATTACTGCTTTTACAATTACAGGTTTGAAAAGTTGTAATCTTACTTCTTCATTTTCTTGACTAATTACAACCATTTTTTTACCGCCAAGAGTTATGACAGTACCAAATGGCAGTCCTACTTTTTCACTAATTTTATTAACAGGGGTTGTCGCCACAACTGGATAGGGGGCGCAGGAACTTGAAAATATTGTTACTACGAATGACAATATTATCAGCATAAATTTATACATATTACCTCATTTATTTGAGATTAACAAAAAGAGCCAATATAGCTCCACCATTACACTTATATTATCTCAAATATAGGAAGGAGAGTCAAGCTAATTAAAGGTAAATTCCGAAAAATCTTTCTTTTTTTTCTTTTTTCTATCGTTTATTTCAACATCAAATACTGGGGGAGCATCATCTTTTTTAACCCAAGAATCTTTCTTTTTGTTTGGTGCATTTCTTGAAACAAGATCACTTTGAGCAGATTCTTCAAGATCATACAATTTCATTTTTGCTCTATCAATTCCAATCACAAATCTTTTATGTCTGCCAGGGTCACTATAACGATTTTTCAACTGTTTAATTAAAATTTGATCGAGTTCTTCCAATTCTTCTGTACTAATCAAAGCAAACATAAAATCCGCAGTTGCTGGCAATCCAAATGATTCAGAAGTATCTTCAAGACCAAAATCCGTATCCGTAAATCCTGATCTAGTTGTTTGTGTAGCAGAACAGATAGGAAGATTATTTTCAACTGCAAGACCACGAAGTTCCTCTGCAATCGATTTAACATAATTATACGAATTTACAGAATTACCATACTTCATTCTTGCTGAAGACATAATATTTAAATAATCTACAAATATAATCTCAGGAACAAATTTTCTTTTTAATTTTAATTCATTCAATAAATTTTTAAAATGGTTTACATTTGCAGAAGCGGGCGGGTATTCCTTGACAATCAATCTACCTGCTGTCGTCTTTTTAACCTTTTTCATTTTTTTATCAAACACATCTTTAGGAATATCATGTAAATCATCTATCGTAATATTCATTAAATTGGCATCAATTCTTTCCGCAATTTTTTCTTCTGCCATTTCAAGAGTAATATATAAAACATTTAAACCCTGAGATATTGAAGCGGCCGCATGATGACACATGAATAACGATTTTCCTACACCTACACCAGCAAGTGTAATATTCAAGGTTTTTTTAGATAATCCACCATTGGTTATTTTATTGAAATAATCTAAATCAAACCTTACTTTTTCTTCAACCCTATGATAACTTTCAAATCGTTCATCCGAGTCTTCAATATAGTCATGACCGATATTAGGATCAAAACAAATTGCAAGAGCATCAGATAAAATTTGGGGTATTACTCCTTTGTCCTGTTCTGTATCTTTTTGATTATCAATGATATTAATTGATTCAAATACTGCATTATAGATTGCTTTGTCTTGACAAAATTTTTCAGTAGTTTCAAGTAACCAAGCAGTTTCGGTGTTTTCTTTACTATTGAAAAATTCCGCAACTTTTTTAGAAACAATATCAAATTGTTGTTCAGAAATACTTGTATTATTTCCAATCTCTATAATTAGGGCTTCTTGAGTAGGAAGAACATTAAACGCATTTACATATTTTTCTATTTCATTAAAAAGATATCGGTCATTATGTTCTGAAAAATATTCTGTTTTTATATATGGTAAAGCTTTTCTGGTATATTCATCATTGAATATCAGGTTCTTCAATATCGTGTCCTCGATCCTCATCATTTCCATGTGTATCTAAATCTATATTTTCTTGAATTACTTCTATTAAAATTTCACCTATTAATTTTTCAAATTCTATACCTTCAGTATCAGCGTATGATTTTTTTCTAATATCTTCAGGTATTTCTAGTATATCATATTCGAACCGATATTTCAACTCTTCAGCATCTTTCTCTGGGTCTATTAAACCGAATCGATTATACTTATAAATTACATTTTTAAATTTACCCGTAGTGATAACAAAAGCGAATTGGTCATCCTCATCATTCTGAGGATTTTTCACCAGTTTGTACCACTTCTTCATCGACTGTTGTTCCATATAAAAATTTCTCCTGACAAAATTTATCTATTTTTAACATTATTTCTTCAGTAAAATGTTTTTCAGGATCTTGCATGATCTGTTTACCGAATAATTTTATACCACTTGGAAGCTCATATCTCGTTGATACTTTGATGAAAATACCAGCTTCTTCAGCAAGCTCTAACATACCATGCCAACGATCTAATCCCTTATTATAAGTAACTAATGCATCAACCATTCTATTTTCCACAGTCAGTCTAGACTTGTGATTTTTACAATGAATGATGTTTCCGATTACTTCGGTACCACTTTTTTCTTTTCTTTTTGAAAGAAACACAATATTACTTGAAGCATAATATAGACCCGTACCACCCCCCATAATTTGTTGGGGAAACATCACACCGATTTGACTATATGTGTGATTTGTAATCAATACAGGAACCTTTGCTTTACTTGCTTTAAGGGTCAACACTCTAAATGCTCCCTTTACAAGTGCGGCTCTTGTCATATCTTTCGTCTCTTTACCATCAGTAATATCACCAACCTCTTTTGAAGTAGATAACATACCAAGACTATCAAGACATATCATCAAAGGCACTCTATCTGCACTAGCAAGATGTTTATCAAGAATTGTTGTGACTTGATGAGCAAACTCTTGAATCGTCGCAACTGGTAACATGACCATACGAGAAGTATCTATTTTTCGCTGTTCTATCATTTGTTTAGTTATAGCGGATTCGGATTCAAAATAAAGAACTCCTCCCGTAGGATTGTCTTCTAAAAATTGCTTGACAATTCCGAGGACAAAGAAAGTTTTTCCGGTTGCACTTTCTCCAGCAAATGCTGTGATTTTATTTGAAGCCAACCCCCCGTATATAGTTCCACTAAGTAAAGCATTAAAAGCATAACTGCCAGTGTCAATGAAAGTTTCAACATCTCCTGCTTCAATTCCGTCAGACACAAATCCAGCATATTCATTACCTATTTCCTTAAGTACTTCTTTCAAAAAACCCATTTCGTCTCCTTAAATAAAAAAATCTTCGATTGTACTTGTTTTTTCATGTTCCCACCCAACGCATTTTAATATTGCTTTTAATGGTTCTAAAAAAGATTTTTCAAATTGCATTTTATAGTTTATATATTGGTGTAATCCAAACTCGGGGGGTAAGATTGTTCCCATACTAATTACAGTATCTCCTACGGGGTTTGGTTCTTTAAGATAAGAAAATTTAATCTTTTCTCCCTCCTGAATGATTTGATATTTCTTTGTAAGTTTATGTTCTTTTAATAACTTATTGTGTATAATCGTTCCCTTTACATGTATAGGAGTACCTTTTTTATACGATAATACACTATCACGATATTTCTCAATTCCTCTTACAGACCTGGGAAATGCAATATCTTCTGGAGAAAGCAAGTCAAATGATTCTTTAAATTCTTCAATAAATTCTTGCATTTGATGTTCAGAGCCATTCATAAGAATATCGAAAGATTGTTTTAATTTATCCCTACAAACTGCGGGAGTCGAAGATTTAACTGATTCTAGTCCCATTACTTTTATTTTGGGTTTAGCATATTGTACTCCTTCACTATTATGAACGTTCATGATATAATGCTTCTTACCGGTCCAAACTGCTTTGTCTGCAAGAACTTCTCTAGACATATTCATTTTTTGTTCAAATGCATTCATATATACATGCAGTTTATTAAATGAATCATTTATACAATCTTGTATTTTTGTATCACATACTTTATCTAAAAATTTAATAATTTTTTCTTTATTGGTTGTATCAGTAAAAACAGTTTTAACTAAATCATCTAAACAAATATAAATCGAATCTGTATCGGCGGCTATAATATAATCTTTATTTTTTGTTTTTAGAAGAGCGTTCAAATAAAGATTAACGTCATTTTGAACCCACCTAATAGAAAGTTGTCCACCAGTTGTGATAGCCGTTGCCTGTCTTTCATCATAAAATCTAAAATATTGATTACCCAAAGCACCATAAGCAGAATTGAGTTGAATTTTTCTCGCCATCTGCATGTTATTTAATCTTGAAACCTCTTTTATTAAACGTTTTTTTTCTGTTTCATTTTTTTCATTTTCAAGTAATTGTGATGTTTCAAGCATATCAGTTTTGAATTTCTTTCTTTCAGCATACATTCTCTCCATCATTTCTGGTAAAAATCCTTGATGATCTCTTGTAAAATGAAACCCATTAGCTCCTAAACATACATTTTCAGCATTAGCATAATCTGTATCAATTTCTTGGTCTAACAGGTTATCAATTGATAATGATTTTTGAGGAAGTTTTGTGAGTAATGTTTCTGGAGAAATATTATATTGCATAATTAAATGAGGATATAAACTGTCTAAATCAAAACTAGCAACCCATTCATACATTCCTGGAACGGGTTCTTTCACATAAGCACCTATATATGGGTCATCTTTTATTGAATTTTTTTTAGGAGGAAGCTGGATGCCTTTATTTCGTAATTCATTATAAATCAACGTATCCCACATTCTAACTTGAGTATAAACATCTGTATAGTTCACCTTAGCATCATACGCTAATACAGTAGCCATTTCGATTAGTTTCATTTTATCTTCTAATCGGTTCACAAGTTCTACGTCTTTTATATTATATTCTATAAATTTCTGATAGTCTTCTTTCCAAAGATTGTGTAATGAACCATATTCAGAATAGTCTAATTTTCGTTCATTTAATTCAACATGAGCAATATGATCTAATCTATATGATTCTTGATTTTTATAAGTAAATTTTCGATATAGGTCTAAATAATCAAGAATACCAACTCCCATAATCTCATATGATTGCTGGGGTTTTGCTCCTCCAAAACCCATTACTGTTCTTTCGCTCACAAAATGCCAAGGAGATAAATCAGAATAAAAAGATTTATCAAATAATAAATCCATTCTATTCACGAGATATGGTATATCAAAAAATTTAACATTCCAACCAGTAATAATATCTATATCTTGATTAGACCAAAAAGACATAAATTCGTGAAGCAAATGCACTTCGTTTTTACAATCAAAATATTTAATATCATTTCTATGTACTTTATATTCCCCATAACCAAAAACATAATATGTTCCCTTAAAAGAAACAGTAATTGCAGTGACGGGTTCTTGAGCAATTTCAGGATTGGGAAATCCATTTTCTGAACCAGTTTCTATATCAATGTTAGCAATTGTTATTTTATTTAAATCGTATTCTACTTGATTGGGAAAATTGTCTGCAATAAAAGTATAATGATAATTGGTATTTCCAAAAATTTGAAAATTATCTATACCTTCATATTTTTTTATAAAATTTCTGGCTTCGTTAATACTGCCGCAGTCAATAGGAGCAAGATAATTGCCATCAAGAGTTTTATATTTTGTGGGTTTTGGAGAGTTAATGAATAGAGCTGGATTATAATCTATTTTTTCTTTGAAATGAGTTCCAGTAGAATCTATTCCTCTACAATAGATTTTACCGCCCCAATTTTGAACATTTGTATAAAAAGCCATTTGGTGAATTTATAATATCAAGGTTTTGAATATCTTAATAATAACACATTATACTATATTTGTCAACCCATGCATTCTACTTACAAAAACAAAATAATATTTCCGAAAAAACAATTTTGATTTAACAAATAAAATTTTATGGTTTCCAAGGCAAATATTTACCTTTTGTGTATTTATTAATTATTAAAGCGGTTTTGCGATTAGTTCCATCATTTTTATAAGAACAATGAATCCAACCACTATTGGGATCACCTTTTGGATCATAATATTCTAAAATTATTTGATCAAAATCTAAATTTTTATAAATCCATGTTGCAACTTCTGCATTAGATATGCTATTAATTTCAAAATCTGCGGCCTGACCTCTTGCGTGTTGAGATTTTCTAGAACTTCCTATTGCTTCACATAATTTAATTGATCTATATCCAGAATTAATTTTTACTGATTTCCCAAAATGTTCTCTTATGGGTTGCAAAATATGATTGCATAAATTTGCTAGATTTATTATTTGTTCTTCACTGGGATCATTATCTATATTTTTTCTAATTGCTGTATCAGAAAAAGTCATTTCTTTAAATGAAAAATTTTTGGTGAATATCATTTTATCCTAAAAAATGGAGGCCATATGGCCTCCATTTTATCATTAACTGAGTTGTATTTGATTTATACAACTTTATGATCAACTACTTTAACACCATCATCGATAATGGTAATTTTACGAGGTCTTTTTTCTTCAGGAATAATTCGCTTTAAGTTAATTTTAAGCAAGCCGTTGAATAAATCCGCACCCGATACAACGACATCATCAGCGATATTAAATTTTCGAACAAAGACTCGTTTGGCGATTCCATGATGTAGATAACTTTCATCACTTTCATCTTTTTGCGGCACTGATTTTATTGTAAGAGTGCCCTCTGTCAGTTCTAAATCTAGATCGTCTTTCGTAAATCCTGCTAAGGCAAGTTCGATTACGTAATCGCAATCAGTCACTTTTCGAATGTTATAAGGGGGATAAGTGCCTGAACCACCCGAATTATAAGCATTATCAAATAGACGATTAAAAAAAGAGTCAAACCCTACTGAGGTCGAAAGTTGGCGATTGAGGTCTTCTATAGTTTTTGGTACTAAATACATATTATCTCCTGTATTATTAGCGAGATTAATTATTTTCCTCTGCAAGGGCCAGAGGATGTTGCTACATGCAACGGATGAGATGCAAATGCACTCTCATAAGATCTATTATACTACTATATATGCAATTTGTCAAGTTCCTGTAGACCCAAATCCACCTTCTCTATCGGTTTTTTGATTTGGTCTGTTATTTAGGAAATCAATTTTAAAATTTTCTAATTTACGCAATTCAGCTTGTGCAATTCTATCACCATGGGTTATTTGAATAGGGTCATATGATACATTTATCATAATACAATTACATTCTTCCACAAAATCTTCATCAATAATTCCAACATTATTTGCAGTAATTAAACCCTTTTTCAATGCATTGCCTGAACGTGGATGAATTTTAATATAATGGTCTTTCGGAATATCAAAAATTATTCCTGTAGGAATTAAATATCTCCAGCCAGGAGACATGAGTAAACAATTATTTTTTATAAAAATTTCTTTTTTAGTATTATATGGATCGTATGCTAATATTTTTGTAAATGAATTGAAATATGCCTTTAAATCAAAACATGCAGATTTTTTTGTGGCCAATGTTGGCAGTTCAACATCATCATGCAAACAAAAAATTCCTAATTTTTGTTGTAATGCAACCGCTGTTGATTCATTCATTATGATTTTTTGCCTATATTATATTTTGGAATCAAAGACCATTCTTTTTTTTCTGAAAAAGACAAAATCTTTAATTGATTTAGGGGTAAAATTGGATCTGTTGTTTTGTTTACATCAACTAATTTAATTAAATTCCATTCTTCTAACCTATTTGATATTGTATTTCTTCTAGCAATATCTGTATCTGAAAAATTATAAGGTTTACCATCAAGAGCAAATAATTCTTTAAAATGTACTATGTAATATTTGCCCTGTTTGTGTAAAATGTGACAAGATTGATAAAGAGTTTTTTCTTTTCTACTAGCAACACCAATACGAGTTAGTGTTTCTTTTACTTTTAGAAAATCATCAGGTTCTTTTAACGTAATCTCTACCATTTCGCCGATATCATACATCATTTATTTCCTTCGCCACCTGTATTTAATTTTTCTTTGATCAGATCGAGATCTTTCACGGAATGCAAATGTAAAACTTCTTTAGCTCTTTGTACATTATATCCATAATATTTTACGATCATTTTAATATTTTCATTTTCTTGGGATTTTATCCACTTAGGAAAACGTTTGTTTCGTCTGACTGTATTTATTAAATAATCAAATTGAAGTTTCTTATCAGTATTAGGTCGAATATTCATTTCATTCGCATAAAGGACTGTATCCATTGTATAAGATAGTCCCTTATTGACAATGAAAGGCAAATATTGTTTTTCAACCTGATGGTCAGTATCACCGATCATCAGATTTTTTTTACCGTAATTAATATCGTTTAAAAAATCAAAAGGAGTCATTTTTATTTTAATTAAGATTATTCTCGTATTGAGGCATACATTACATCTGCATTAATAAAGAGTCTTTTTAAAAGAACATTCACAATTAGAAATCTTCGTTTTCTCACAATCGTTAATGCGACCGTCTCTCCTATATTATATTTGTATATTTCATTTGAAAACTGTAATCCAGTATTAATAATTACACCATTAATTCCAATAATGGTATCAAATTTATTTAAGTCCGGCGGAAAACTGTCATTAGGCAATACGAATACCCCAAACGTATTCGGAACGAATTCTGGGTCAATTTCAGGAAATTTTGTTATAATTTTTTCTCTTTGTTTTTTCAGATTTAATGGTACAACCATAACACCAATTGCTGGTCTATCGACTTTTCCAAACATTAACATAGAATTTAAAGACGTTTTTACAATATCGCTTCTAATCGCTAAACCAATTCCTGCATTTTCAGAGATTGTAGAAACGATTAACGTATTGATTCCTACAATTTCTCCTTTCATATTCAGAAGAGGGCCTCCAGAATTTCCTTTATTGATCGCGGAATCAGTCTGTATCGCTTTGATAAAAGGATGTCCTACAAATCGGTCAATGCTAGAAACAATTCCTTTGGTTACAGACCAAATCATTCCCATAGGATGGCCTATGGCGAAAACATCAGCACCTACTGATATTGCATTGGTGTCTTTTACAAATTCAAGATAAGGAATCGGTTCTTTTTTTCCTATAATTTTAAGTAAAGCTAAATCAGCAAGGGGATCAACACCTATTATCTTTATTTCATACTCTCTCCAATCAGTTTGCTCGTGATAATATAATTTTATATAATTTTGTTTGTAAATACAATGAAAATTAGTAATAACATGACCTATATTATCAACAACTGTTCCAGTACATAAACCAGTACGTGATGCGTTCGTTTCTGGGTCTGCATTAGGATTCGTAGATAACAATACTACTGATTGGTTTGCTTTTTTAATAACATTTTCAAATGATCCGTTTTCTTGTGCTGATATGTTAAACTTGACACCTATAAACATAATAAATAAACATATCAAGATATTATACTTGATATTTTTCATGCTTTATCCTTGAAAAATTGACGTGATTTTCTCTTTCGATTCTTCTTGTTGTACTTTGTCTTTATTATTTATTGATTTGTTTAGTTTAGAAGGAAAAAAAGAGGGTAACGTTTTTTCTGAGGTAACACATTTTAATTCATTGACTGAAAAAAGATTTTCTGCCCAAGTATCATTAAACTGAAATGTATAACATTTTTTTTAAATAAATTGACATTCTACCATTATTTCTACAAGACAAGCAACTAGATTTAATTCATGATCTGCCGCAAAAGCCGATTTATATTGCGAATCTGCTAAAATTAATACCAATTGAGGTATCGATGTTGCTTGAACGTGATTTGATGCAACATCATAAATTTTTCTGTAAACTTTTTGCGGATCATTATCCAAGTTATTCACAACCCATTTTCGCACATCATTGAATTTTTTAACCTTCATGTAATTCATAAGTTCGGTCAAATCTAAATCTGAAATTTGAGACAATATACCCGTATCTATGTTACCGTATTTAGAATATTTTTGAAGTTCATTCAGTGTTCGACGATAATCAGGAAAATGTTTCATCAACACTTCCGCAACCACTTTTTTATCATAATTTACATTTTCTTGATCTAGGATATTATAAAGTCTTTTTCCGAAATTCGTCCCAACAGTTAACTTATCTTCTCTGCTTATCTTAAAATCAATTGATTGACATCTAGATCGCAAAGGCTCAATAATTCGATTAACATAATTACACGTCAGTATAAATGAACAATGTTTTTCGAATTCTTCAATAAAAGATCTTAGAGCCGGTTGGGTAGAATTGGGGTTTAAATAATCTGCTTCATCAAGTATAACAACTTTTCTTCCACCATCAAAACTGACTGTTGACGCATATCCTCTAATTTTAGTACGTAAAACATCAATGCCAGATTCTTCAGAACCATTTATCATAAGAAAATCACACCCTATTTCATTACAAAGAGCTTTTGCTACGGTCGTTTTACCCGTACCAGGATCCCCAGAAAGAATCATATTAGGAATACGTCCTTCCAATGATATCTGACTAAAAAGTGTTTTTATTCTATCAGGAAGTATACACTCTTCAATTGTTTTAGGTCTATATTTTTCGACCCATAAAAAAGATTCTCCAAACATTTATAATCCGCGCAATGGGTTAATCTTCATATATTGAATTTGCTAATTCTATAGCAATAAAATATTCTATAACATTATCAGAACTTATAAATTGAGCCAATCCTTTACTTGATAACAATACATTATAATTTTTAGACATTAATTTTGTAATATTTTCAAATTTAAAAATAAATTTGAAATTTTTATCAGTTTCACCAACTACTTGTTCAGAAGAAGTTTCATTAGTTTGTGAATCTAATGCTGTAATAGTTATATCAGCCCCATTACCTATGATACCTATTTCAGGCAACGAAAGTACGCTTGCTTGCTTAATGGAAAAATCTAAAGCACTTGATTCAAGAGTAAAACTAACATCTTCAGTAGGAAGATGGACATTTTTTCCTTCGGGGGGCCTTACAACAAGATCTGGGTCACACATCCAATATTTAACTTTTCTTTGATTTTTCTTGTCCTCAATAAGAATGTATTTTTCTTCAAATTCAACTTCAGGAGTTTCAAATAAAGAATAAGACCCGAGCATTTTTGTTATATCATATATGCCGAAATTCCTCGGTATATCTTCTATAATATTCGCTTTTGCTAAAATTGCTTTAGTGGGAGCAACTGTTTTAATTATTTTTCCTTTTTCAAAAAAAATACCATTATTGATATTGGCAAAATTCTTCAAAACTGAAACGGTTTGATTACTTAGTTTCATAATAACACTCCATATTTAATTGTTTAAATTTCATTTTTTCTTTTTTAAATTTTTCTTTTTGTCCCTTAAAGATTTTCTTCTGTCTTGCCTAGTTGATTTCTTCTCTTCAATCCGCTCAATATTTTGTACTGCTATTGCTTCTTCAGTAACGTTTATTCTAGCTTGTCTTAATTTTTGTGATTGTTCCATATGAACCCTAGCAAGTTCATTAGACGAATCTATTCTTCCAAGGTCAGACATTGAACCATCAAACACATATGTTCCAATATGACCGAGCTTCATCCAAGGACAAAGATAAATGTTTATATCAATATGTCTTGCTAATTGACAAAATGCATAATCTTCGGAAAGATACCTATCAGACTTGTTTGAAGATCCCATTGGCATATAGGAGTCATTATCAATAACCGTATCAAAATATGCATGAATATATCGGTCTCCAGAAAATTGTTCAGAACGATTGTGATCTGGTTTATAATGAAACTGAGGATATGCATCTTTCCATTTAGTAAAAACTTCTCTTTGAATCATCATAAATCCAGTTCCAATTTCTAAAACTTTTACGGGTTCGTTTATCTTTAATTCAGTGGTTCCCTGAACTGGATTAAATACAAAATCGCCCACGAATTTCTGCAATTCGTTTGGATCTTTATCAGCCACCCCAGCATCAACTGCTTGCACAATTTTTTCCCACGCAATACATTTTTTCCCATAGGGGCCACCGATAATAGGGTGTTTATCGTCACACAGTGCGGCAAGAGACAATACGTCTCTTGGATCAAAATGAATATCAGCATCAATAAACATCAAATGAGTAAATTCTTCTGCTCTAAGAAATTCATCAACTAAATAATTTCTAGCTCTAGTAATAAGAGATTCATTGAATATGAAAAAAAACTTACATTCTATTCCATAATTTGCACACATTGTTGCTAGATCAATACATGCCTTTGTGTACATACCCGCACATTGCCCAGCATACATTGGTGTTGCAACAAAAATCTTTTTCTTTCTTAATTCTTCAACTTTAATTTCAATTTGCATTATATCTCCATGATACAGTAATAGAGGATAAGAATTTATTCCCTATCCTCTATTTATGACTGTCAATTAAAAGGGTGTTTCTGTATCCTCTTCTTCATTAGATGTATTCTCTTCTTCAAGGGTAGATTCTCCGTCTTCAGCAGGGGTTTCCCCAGGAACAGTAACATCAGCATCAACTTTGCTGTATAAATCAAGAAACGCAGATTTAGTTTCTTCATCAAAACGATTAACACACATCTGAATTGATTTCATTTTATCACCAAAAATAGCGTATGCATTACAAATATGAACTAGTCGGCGAGTAGCAATAATTTCGTCAACACCACCATCGTAAAATGTTTTACGAATAATGTCCGCCCAGTTTGTAAGTTTATCAACAAACTCTTCATTTTCACAACCAAGAGAAACAAGAACTGCATTGAGAATTTTTTTCTCAACTGAAATACTCGGATAATCTTGTTCCATAGTAATTGCAAATCTTTCAAGAAATGCTTCATTAAGAATATTTGTTCCGATAAATCGTCCATCATCAGAACCTTTTCCTTTAGTATTTGCAGTAGCAAAAACATTAAAACCTCGAACGGGACGAATCCATTGATTTATCTTTTTAATGAAAATACCTTTACCTTCAAGAACAGGTTGCAAACACATAATTTTATTTGATGCAAGATCGACTTCATCAAGAAGCAGAATAGCACCTCGTTTCATTGCTTGAATAACTGGACCATCTTGCCAAACAGTTTCCCCATCTTTCAAAAGATAGTGACCAAGCAAATCATCTTCATCAGTTTCAATAGTAACGTTAACACGAAACATTTCACGATTAAGTTTTGCACAAACTTGTTCAACCATGAATGTTTTACCATTACCAGAAAGACCAGTCACAAAAGTTGGATAAAAAATTCTCGATTTGACAATCTGTTCGACATCTTTACAATGTCCAAATCTAACAAAATGAGAATCTTTATCTGGAATAAATGATTCGGTTTGTACGGGAAATGGAATCACTTTAGATTCCTTTTTTTCTTCAGGATTTTCATTAACAACTGTTTGTGCTAATGCACTTTTCATAGAACCATCAAGTTGAGGGATACGATATACACCTCTAGCAACTTTATATGTCTCATTTTTCTGCACCCATGCAGTACTCACACCAAGTTGTCTTCCAATTGCTTTCAATTCCGGACGAGAAATTTCGTCTTCATAACCAGCATCAATAACAGCTTGAACAAGAGCCTTTTGATTCACGTTCATATTTTCTCCATAATATAATTAATAAAAAATGAAAGATGAAATAAATTCGCCGCCACTAAATTACACCGTTGCAGGCACCAGAACATTTCCAGAAGGAAACCATTTGCGAACTTCCTCCACCTTTCACTACTATTATCTCAAATCCACGCCTATTTGTCAAGACATTTCTTGGTCTAAATCCATTTTTTTCACTTCTTCCCAAGTTCCATCCCCTAATTGTTTTACTGTAATTGCTGATTCTTTCTTATTCCATTCTTCGGGAGAAATCAAAGACAACATATCATCTGCATATAAGAAGTAATGTCTTTCTTTTACAATACGAAATGAAATGTTGACTTTTTCATGAATTCTCTTTGTTAATTGTACTCTGTCCATGATTTCTTTTGCTTGTTTTACTAAAAGATTTGCATGTTCTTGCAGTCTATTTATTTCTTTATGGGCAGATGTTTCCATTGCTTTAAGCAATTGGGAATCTGTTAAAGATTTTTCTGTTAGTATTTTTTGTATTTCTTTGTTTTTATTGTCCCATATAGGATTATCGATTGTCATGATTCATGCGACCATTTCTGCAAAACTTTTCAAAACAATTCTATTAGTAAGTTTTTTCTTATTAAAGTTTTTAAATGCTTTAGTCAATTGACTTTTTGAAGCATCTTCACTAACAACAAAATCTTCATTTCCAACATTCAAATCTTCACCATCTTTAATGTAATACAATTTATCATAACCAAGATAATTTGAAGCAACATACGACTTCTCTCTTTTCCAAAGTTTTAAAATTTCAGCAGAAGTTGGAGCATCCTTTGTACCCCAGGAAATATCCTGACTTATGTATTTAAATCTTCTTCCAGTTAAGAAAAATCCCAGAATATTAACATTACATCGATCTTTTAAAATTTTATAAAAAGTAGCAGTAGACCTTCCACTTCGGCGACCTCTGGAATTATAAGTTTTTTTAGTGACAGGATCAACATAATATGTGTCTCTTCCTCTACTATCAAAATATTCTTTATCCAGTTCACCGTCTTCATTAGCTTTCCAATATCGAGTATTAGTATGGGATTCACCATCAGTAAGAAAAACTGCATTTACAATTTGTACACGGTTTTTCTTTTGAAATTCAGGAACTACTTCTAATGCCGCAATAATTGCCGCATCAAGAGGAGTCCCACCCAACTCAAAATGATATGGAATTGCATATCTAAAATCATAATAATAATCAGGATCAAATTTTTTCATCTTCAATTGCACCATAGATTGCATAGCATAATTCATTTCTGAAGTTGACATTGAACTACTGAAAAGATTCATTAAATGCAAAGTAGAATTAGAAATCATATGTTTTTCTTTTTGAAAGAAAACTCTTTCACTTTGTTTTTCTTCACTTCCATCATGTACCTCTTGTGAAGTCAGTTTTTCTCCGTTTCTGTTCATTGTCCTAATACTACGATCAGTAAAAGCGTACACCTCAAAAGGAATATTTACTTTTTTACAAAACAGAACCAAATTCAAAAGTTGATCAATAGTACCTGCAAGGTTCGAATGCATAGAACCAGACCAGTCTATGAATAAAACAAGACCATGATTTTTTCCAGAAGCAATAGTTGCAACTTTTTTGAAAAGATTATCATTATATTTGTAAGAATGAATTGAAGACATATCAAGCAAACCAGTTTTTGAAATGCTGGTCCTTTTATATTCATCGGCCCTCTTTCTCATTTCAAATTCTTTGACTAAATAATCTACTGTTTTTGAATTCTTACTTTTGAATTCTTTCACCATAGTTTGTGCAATAGAAAACATTTTTTCATAACCTTCATTCTGAAACTTAGGATCTGAAAAATATTTACGAGTCATCCCATATAATTCCTTATGAGAAACAATTATTTCCTCCAAATTTGCTTTTGGAATTGTTACATAGTCCCAAATTCGTTCAGATTCTTCATTTAAATCTTTTGCTGATTCTTGCCATGCTTCATCAGTAAATGCTTTCGGATCTAGTGGAGAAAAATCTTTATCATTCGATACTCCACCTTCAAGACCAGAAGTTATTTGACCTCCCGCTTCTTCACCTTTATCTCCACTTCCATCCTCTTCTTCACCTTCGCCTCCAGCAGAAGCATTTTCTGATTCTTCTTCAGAAGATCCTTCTTCCTCTTCATCTTCTTCCATCCACTCAAGCGGAGAATCTCCCATTACTTCAGGCATTTCTTCACAACCATCAAAACCTTCACACATTGAAGATTCAAACTCAGAAAAATCTTGAAAATCTGTTTGACTTTCATTTTCTTTTGAATACTCAAAAAGTCTTACAGTAATATCATAAATTTCTTCAAAAGTCTCTGCATTATCAATTTCAGTAATGAAAGGGCTTTCTATTTCATTAAACTCAATACCAGCAGATGCACCGATTTTATAATGTAAATTAATTCTATCAATCAAATTTAATGTACTCAGATCACGATCTTTTGTTTGAAAAAAATTCTCTGATACAAGTTGGCGATAGCCTTCAATCATCGGCTTTGAACCACCTGGATACTTTCTTTTTATCTTTTTCTCAATTCTAGCATCTTCCACCACATTAAGATAAGACTTGAATCCAGGACCCTTCGGATTCTTTTCAGAATGTAATCCTTTCAAAGGAGTCCAGAGTGCATGACCAACTTCATGGAGAACCATCAAATCATAAATCGGACCACTCATATACTTGAAAATTGGTAGACGAATGACCCGATTTTTAACATCAAATGATGCAGTTTGATAATTTCCGTGTTCTACAGTAATGTTCTCAGAAGCAAGAAGTTTTGCTAAAAGAGATTTTGTAGACTGTATTTCATTCATATGATATCCTGTTTGTTTGATTGTTTTCCTCAACCCTCACTTATATGGTATCAAATTCTGAAAATAGTGTCAAGACATTTTTTGGTTATATTTGGACCAATGAATCTCTCCAATCAAAACCGCTTGTGGGAATAGTGTGCAATGGCATGTAATGACCGGTTTTAACATCCCAAGCATCATCAACACAGTTTGGTTTATTTTCATAACAAAACCAGTTATGGTCCCAATCCATGGCCGCAAAATTCATATTATATTTTGTAAGTTTATCGACTACTTGTTTTTTGATATTAGCTTTCATAATTATTTTTTGTTATAAGGTTTTAGTACATTTATGTATATACTATTTGCAATTTCTGTCATCATTTTTGGAGCCACCATACGACCTAATCTTTCTGCCTGTTGATCATAATCTCCAGTCAAAATAAAATCTTCTGGTACTCCCATTAACCGTTTAAATTCTACTATAGTTGGTTTTCTATTTTCAGCATAATGAAAAACACCAGATAATCCTTTTTTCTGACCTTGTTGTGTTAAAGTCGGAGAAGGAAGATTTGGTGCTGGTCGAATCATATTAAAACATGATCCCTTTGGATTAAATTTATGAAATTGTTTATCTGAAGGTTTAAGAGGTTTTTCTGGATTAAAGGGTAAAAAACTTAAAAATTTCTTTTGAAATGATCCCTCAACATAATCTAAAAGCATTTTTACTTCTTCTGGATCATTTTCAATATCTTCAAATGCTTCCTTCATAGAAACATGCTTTGAAACTGTTTTGGAAGGAAAAATGCCATTTATGTTCATAAAATTAAGACCAATTTTGGATGCAACATCTTTTCTCACACATATAAAAATTGTTCTTTCTCTTGCTTGAGGTGTTCCAAAATCAGCGGCATTCAAAACTTGATACGAAACTTCATAACCTATTCGTTCAAAATCATTAATAAATTCCAAAAGTTTCTTCTTTGACTCTCCGAAAGTTATTCCTTTTACATTTTCTGCTACAATAACTTTTGGTTGAATTCCTTTAGCAATACGTATATATTCTAAAAATAAATCTTCAATACCTTCTTGTGTTTTATTTGAATATTTTTTAATTCCGTCTTTTATTTTTTTTTCACCGGTTTGTATTACTGTACCCGTATCAAAATCTATTTCTGTATGTGTAGTATCTTCCATATAACCAGTCCAACCTTTATTTCGTTTTCCAGAAAGCGAAAACGCGGAACAAGGAGGAGAACCATCAAGTAAATCTAATTCACCAACTTTAATTCCAGCCAATTCTAAAAAATCATCCGATGAA
>Ga0209665_1000168_pt1 | contig 61049 bp, 63 predicted proteins | sample SaaInlV_200m_DNA_2_FD_184675 | JGI IMG/M metagenome (GOLD analysis project Ga0209665, IMG submission 184675) | Marine microbial communities from expanding oxygen minimum zones in the Saanich Inlet - Saanich Inlet SI074_LV_135m_DNA (SPAdes) (version 2) | ecosystem: Environmental > Aquatic >... | reverse complement strand
TCGTTCCTGCACAACCTGTTGATGATGGTGCTGGATATACTCTTGCACAAAAAATGCTTGGAAAAGCTTGTGGTGTTGAAGGTGTTAAGCCTGGTATGTACTGTGAGCCAATAGCTACAACTGTAGGATCTCAAGATACAACAGGACCAATGACTAGAGATGAAGTTAAAGAACTTGCTGCATTATCTTTTGGTGCTGATATGACTATGCAATCATTTTGTCACACAGCTGCTTATCCAAAACCAGCAGATATTAAATTACAACATACACTTCCAGAGTTCTGGACATCTAGAAAAGGATTTATCCTTAGACCAGGTGATGGTGTAATTCACTCTTGGTTAAATAGACTTTGTTTACCAGATACTGTTGGTACTGGTGCTGATTCACATACGAGATTCCCTATTGGTATTTCGTTCCCAGCTGGTTCTGGTCTTGTTGCATTTGCAGGAGTTACAGGTATGATGCCTTTAACTGTTCCTGATTCTGTACTTGTTAAATTTTCTGGTGAGATGCAACCAGGAATTACTTTAAGAGATTTAGTTAATGCTATTCCTCATCAAGCACTTAAAGATGGTTTATTAACTGTTGAAAAAGCTGGTAAGAAAAATATCTTTGCTGGAACTGTAATTGAGATTGAAGGTCTTGAAGATCTTAAATGTGAGCAAGCATTTGAGTTATCTGATGCATCTGCTGAAAGATCATCTGCTGCTTGTACTGTTAATTTAAATAGAGAACCAGTTGTTGAATATCTTGAATCAAACATTGTATTAATTGAAGAGTTAATTGCTCAAGGTTATAGCGATGCTGCTACACTTCAAAGAAGAGCGGATAAGATGAAAGAATGGGTTAAAAATGGTGAGTTAATGAGAGCTGATAAAGATGCTAAATATATTGCAACTATTAATATTGACCTTAATGAAATTAAAGAACCAATTTTAGCTTGTCCAAATGATCCAGATGATGTTAAAACATTAACTGAAATTAGAGAAGCTGGTTTAAGAACTGAAATTGATGAAGTATTTGTTGGTTCTTGTATGACTAACATTGGTTTATTTAGAGCTGCTGGTGAAATCTTAAAAGGTGAAGGTACAGTTAAAAATAAACTATGGATTTGTCCTCCTACAAAAATGGATGAGAAAACTCTTCAAGAAGAGGGATATTATTCTGTATTTGGTATGGCTGGAGCTCGTACTGAGATTCCTGGTTGTTCTTTATGTATGGGTAACCAAGCTGCAGTTGCACAAAATGCATTTGTATTCTCAACATCTACAAGAAACTTCGATAATAGATTAGGAAAAGGTTCTCAAGTTTACCTTGGTTCTGCTGAATTAGCTGCTGTTGTTGCTCTTAAAGGTGCGTTACCAACTGCTGCTGAGTATCTTGAAATAGTACAAAATAAAATTACTCCAGAGATGACTGATGAAGTTTATAAATATCTTAACTTCAACAAAGTATCAAAAGATGAATTAGAGGCAATGGTTAAATAGTAATATTTAATTAGCTTTGCAATTTGTCATAAAAAGTCTCATCTTAACGGTGGGACTTTTTTGCTTTAAAATAAAGGATTAATATGTTTGCAGTTTATGATAAAGGTAGTATAAATTTTAGAAGTACAGTTGAAAATTTATATGATATAAAAAAAGTTACTAAATCTGAGGCTATACATAAATATGCCCATGAAGATGTAGAGCAAGATTATGAGAGTCATGCAAAAAATCAACACCAATATCAAGATAGTAAAGATCAAGCTGTAAATGCTTATAAAAAAACTGCAAATATTGATATAAGAGATACAATTTATCATGCACATCAAATAATGTCAAAAAAATGTATATCAATCGATATACAAGATACACTTCAAGATGCTTATAATTTAATCAAAAGAAATAATATAAATCAAATTCCTATAACATCATCAGGAAATAAAATTGTGAGTATGTTATATAAAAAGAATATATTAAATTATTTGATGGATGATTTGAATAATGCTACAAATATTGTGAATAAGCCTATAAAAGAATTAAAACTACCAGAATTAATTACAACAGATCCTATTTCAGATATAAGAAGGGTAGCACAAGTAATGTTAGATTTTAATATACATGCAATACCAGTTGTAGATGAATCTGATATATTAGTAGGAATTGTTTCTCAAACAGATATTATAAAAGCAGTGTCATCTATACCTCAATTTCAACTTTGGGCATAATTTAATTATAATTAAGTCTTTAATTCCAGCTTTTTACTATTAATATTATATAATGAAGCTAATATATAAATTTAAGGGTAAATTAAATGCATCATGAATTATGGACATATTCCACTATCGTAATTTTTTTAATAGTTGTAGCAAAAGTTGTTTCAGCAAAAACATCAACAGTTGATGTTTTATGGCTAATTTTATTTGGATCACTTGGAGTTAATTTTGGAATTCTACCACAAGATAATGTGATACTTGAGGGTATTGGAGAATGGGGTATTGTATTTGTAATGTTTGCTTTAGGATTTGATGAAAACCTAGGGCATTTTATGAAAGGTATGAAGCGTAGTATAGGAATTGCAGTAATTGGTGCAGCATTTCCATTTATGGCTGGATATTATACTGCTCAGATGTTTGGATTTGACTTTTATTCTTCTATGATTTGGGGACTTACAATGACTGCTACAGCAGTTAGTCTTACTATGGTTAGTTTAAGAGAAGAAAATTTACATAAATCTACAGCATCTACAGCTATTATGACTGCAGCAGTAGTTGATGATGTATTATCACTTATAGGATTATCAATTTTAATACCTATAATTCTTAGTGCAACAAATGGTGGTTCTGGTGTTGAAGCAAGTGCTATTATGATTATTGTAATTAAAGTAATTATTTTCTTTATTGTGATGGCATTCATTGGACTTGTACTTTTCCCTGATTCTTTAGCTAGAGAAAAAGAGAAGAAGCATGGAGTGTTTTTTAACTTTGCAATGAAGATAAGAAAATTTACAGGTATTAGAAAACTACTTGTAACGCAAAATGGTAAATTTACTCCATTAATTATGATATTTATTGCTTTTACATTTGGACTTCTTGCTGAGAAATTTGGATTTCATCCAGCAATTGGAGCATATTTTGGAGGATTATTTTTAAAAGGTGAATATTTTAATGTAACTGTTGATAAAAAAATATTATCACATCAAAATGATGCAAAAAAAGTTATGGATCATTTAGCATTTACAATTTTTGGACCAATATTCTTTTTAATGTTAGGTACAAAACTATTATTTGATATGGAAATTATTTCAAATGTATTATTACCTATTTTTATATTGTTTACTAGTGTATTAATTTTACAAGTAGTAGCAGCAGCAGTAGCAGCAAAATATACAGGAAAATATGAATGGCATGAAAGTGTAATGATTGGTCTTGGTATGTTAGGTCGTGCTGAGTTAGCATTCATTGTAATTAATATTGCATATACACAAAATCAAATTATATCATTAGAACAATTTTATATTTTAATTGGGACATTGTTCTTACTTAATCTTACTGTACCAACAGCTATTAAATGGTGGAAACCATATTATTTAGGTAAAGAACAATTTAGATTATTTGGTATATTATTATCAAGAAAAGAAAATATTTATCAAGAAAAGATGGAGAAATAATTATGAATTTGCAATCTATTGAAAATCAATTGATTAAGTTTCTTCAAGAGGAACTAAAGTCTATTGGAGCTAAAAAAGTAGTAGTTGGTATTAGTGGTGGATTAGATTCTGCTGTTGTTGCTGTACTTTGTGCTAAAGCATTTGGATCACAAAATGTAGTAGGTGTACTTATGCCATCACATATGTCTAGCGATGCAAGTGCTGCTGATGCTGTTGAATTGTGTGATAAATTTGATATATCTTATGAGACTGTAGAGATAGCCCCTATGGTAAGAGGATATTTTGACAATAATGTTAAAGATGCTAATCCATTGAGAATTGGAAATTTAAGTGCAAGAATGAGAATGTCTGTATTATATGATATTAGTGCAAGGGATTCTGCTATTGTTGTAGGGACATCAAATAAATCAGAGATACTTCTTGGATATGGAACATTATATGGTGATACTGCATGTGCAATTAATCCTATAGGACAAATGTATAAATCAGATGAATTTGAATTTGCAAAATTTTTGGGTGTGACTGATGCTATTATAAATAAAAAACCATCAGCAGATTTATGGGAAGGTCAAAGTGATGAAGAAGAACTTGGATACTCATATGCAACTATGGATTATGTATTAAAACAAATTGTTGATGAAGATGCTACTAAGGCTGATTTAATTGCTCAAGGTATCGAAAATGATCTTATAGAGATGCTTTACTATAGAATGAAAGCAAATGCATTTAAAGGTAAATTACCAACAATAGCAAATATAGATTTTAAAAACTAGGAGAGAGAAAATATGTCGGATAAAATTAAAAATATACCCTTTTATAAAGCTTCATCAAATAAGAAAGAATTAGAACTTATTACAGATGTGTTAGAAAATAATACAACTTCTAAAGTAGTTGAATTTGAAAATGATATGAAAAAATATTTAGGTGTAAAGCATGCTATTTCTGTAGTAAATGCATCTGCTGCAATTTCTTTAGCTCTTAGTGCTATTGATTTAAAAAGAGGTGATAAAGTTATAATGAGTGTAAATACATTCCCTAACGCACCTGAAGCTGTAAGACATTTTGATAGTGAACCAATTTTTATTGATATTGCTTCAAATTCTTATAATATTGATATAGATAAATTTGAAAACTATTTGAAGGAAAATAATTCAAAAAAATTAAGAGCAGCTATAATTAACTTTGTAGCAGGAGAATTGATTGATTTAAGTAGATTATATGCCCTTTGTAAAGAATATAATATTATTCTAATTGAAGATGCATCATCAGCACTTGGTGCAATATATGATGAAGATTTAGTTGGTACACTTCAAGCTGATATGACAATTTTTTCTATGAATCAAGCTATTGGCAGAAACTCTATGAGTAATTGTGGTGTAATAGTTACTAGTAATGATGATATTGCGCAAAGAGCTACATTATTAAGATCACATGGTATTACAAGTGATTATGATGATAATGGTGATTTAGACTATTTATATGATGTAGTTGATATTGGATATAAATATGATATTAGTGAAATTGAAGCTGCATTTAATATCGCACAGTTAAAAAAGACGAATCAATTTATTACTAGAAGAGTAGAGATTGCTAGTATTTATTCTCAAAGGCTTTCTGGTTTAAAGCATATTAAAGTTCCAATGTTCTGTGATGATCAAATTTATACACAATATATTATTGAAATTTCTAAAAATAGAGATGCTTTTGCTAGAGAATTAAAAGATGTAGGTATTTCAACAGGTCTAAATTATGTACCATTACATTTATTATCTTATTATAAAAATAAATATAAATTAAAAATTATGGCATTTTCAAATGCACTAAGTTCATATAGTAAAATTTTATCTCTACCAATATATGCTGCTATGACTGATGAAGAAGTAAATTATGTGTGTGATGAAATTATTGAAATTGAAAATAGATGGATATAAATAAATAGTGAAAAATTATTTATATAAATGGGTTGAACAATATTTGTTCTTCCCTACTTTTTTTCAGCAATTAATTGGTATTGCGATGTTTCCTCTTACTATTATATATTGTTTTGTAAATATTTTTAAAAGAATGTCTGCTAAACAGAAGTTTTTTGTGGGGATACCTGTTGTTAGTATAGGTAATTTAATAGTAGGTGGAAGTGGTAAAACACCAGTTGTAATTAAATTAGCAAAAAGTAGAACAAATGTAGCAGTAATATTACGAGGTTATGGACGACAATCTACTGGACTTAAAATTGTTTCACAAAATGGTAAAATCAAATGTGATCTAAATACTAGTGGAGATGAAGCTATGCTTATTGCTCAATCTTTACCAAAAGCAACTGTTATTGTTTCAGAAGATAGAAAACAAGCAATATCAAAAGCCAAAGATATTGGTGCAAAAATAATATTTTTAGATGATGGTTTTTCTAAATATGATATAGAAAAATTTAATATATTAATACGGCCAAAAGTTGAACCAACAAATTTATTCTGTTTACCAAGTGGTGGATATAGAGAACCAAAAATCATGTATACAACCGCTAATATGGTAATTCAAGATGGTGTAGATTTTATTAGAGTTATTAAATTTAAACAAAATGGTAAAGAGATTGAGCAATTACCACACAATATTATATGTTTAACTGCTATTTCTAAGCCTGATAGGTTAAAAGAATTTTTACCAAAAGATACAAACATTATTTCATATCCTGATCATTATAATTTCACTCAAGAAGATATTCAAATCCTACAAAAAGATTATGAAAATACTATTATAGTTACAACTGCAAAAGATTTAGTAAAATTAAAACAGTTTAATATTAAAGATATAATTTTAATGGATTTAAGTATAGAAATGAATGAATCTGTTGATTTCTCAGATATGAATAAATATATAAAAAGTATATCTTCTTAGATACTTTTTATTCTTTTTATAGCAGTGATTTTAACAGCTTTGTAAGCTGTTCTATCTTAACTTAATTATAAGTTTTACATACATCATTTTAACTTTAAAATAAATATAAATAGATTATAATTCGATTTTTAAATTACACATATATAATAGGAATGATATTGAATTATGAAATATTTGAGATAGTAAATATAGTTGCAATGACTATCGGTATAACATTTGGTGCAATTGCACAAAAGACACAATTTTGTTTTAATGGTGCTATAAAAGATTATATATTGCTAGGATCTACAAGAAGGGCTTCCTCTGTTATTATAGCAATGATATCAGCTATTTTATTTACATATACTGTAAATATTATCTATGATTTAGATTTAACTGAAACTGTTTGGTTTAATGAAAATATAAATTATTTTACAATTGTCATTGGTGGTTGTTTATTTGGTATAGGTATGATGTTAGCAGATGGTTGTAGTAGTAGGAATATTATTAAATTATCTCAAGGGGATGCTAGATCATTTATTACATTACTATTTATTGCTATGTTTGCATATTTAAGTACAGATGGAATATTACAGTCTATGATACATAGCTTAACGTCAAATTCAATCTTAATTGATATTTCACAAAAAATAGAAAAGATACAATTGAACATTTTTGTTATATTATTTTTATTATGTATTATACTATATAAATTAGTTACAAGGATAGATAGAGTTTTTGTATTAAAAGATGGAGTTATCGTTGGATTGCTAATAGCAATTGGATGGTATATAACCGGTGTATATGGTGCCCAAACATTAGAACTTGATACTAGATATGTTTATCTAACTAGTATTACATTTGTTGGTCCTTTGTCTCATACATTAGAAATAGTTACTAACTATAATAATACTAATTTAGATTTTGGTATTAGTGTAATTATAGGTATGTTTATTGGAGCATTTACTATGTCTAGATTTAATACAAAATATAGTTTTGGATGTACTTCAAATATTAAAACAAATAAAATATTAAATAACATTATTGGTGGATCATTAATGGGTATAGGTGGAACAATGTCTATTGGATGTACAGTAGGTCAAGGGCTTACTGGATTATCAACATTGGCTTTTGCTTCTGTTGTAGCAATATTATCTATATTTATATCTGCATACCTTATGGGAAAATATCTTCATAGTAAACAAGAATTACCAATGTGTTTTGTATTTGAATGGGATAAGTAAGAATTTAACAGTATTTTAATGCTTTCTTTTTTTTAGTAATCTCTTTTATGATGGATCGATTTTGGTTGTTCCCAATCGTTTGTTAAAAAGTAGATAAATAATACTAGCAATTAGTATTGCTAGTATTTAAATAATTAAAAAGTAAATGTATGTGCAATTGCGTAAGTTGGTTTTACACCTGCTTTATTAGTATCTGCTGCAATTAGTGACCATTCACCTGTAGTGATTGAACATGGGTAAGAAACTGAAACTTGGTAATAGTTATGTTCATCAGCTGCATCATCTGCATTTACAACACCATACAATGCTTCAACACCAATATCTCCATAAGATTTCCCAATTACAATTTGATTTATATTAAAAGTTGTATCAGGATCAGTAATATAATCATATCCTAAATCAATATCATTTATTGATGTAGCAAGACCTACGCTGTACTCTTCACCTTGTGTACCTGAAGTACCAGTTGTTCTAATATTTAAATAAGATACATATGCTTCAACACCTTCACTAATCTCCTGAGTATACGTTAATGAACTATCAATTTCAGTATCAGCTTCTACAGAAAACGTAGAAAATTCTGCAGTCATACCTTTATAATCTAATGCTACAGCACCTGAACCACCAGTCTTTTCATTTGATATAGTTTCACCTCTATCAATATGATTAGATGCAATTGCAAATTCTCCACTTACTTCTAATCCAGGTATACTAGATTTGTTTTCTGCGAATACAGTTGTTGATATTAAAGTAGCAGCTGCTACACTTGATAATAATATTTTTTTCATTTTTATTTCCTTGTTTTATTTATTTGATATTGTTTTTGCTAAGTTTATTAAATTATTTGACCATTTAGGATTTAACGGACTTATTTTAATAATTGGTATATTTAATTCTTTTGCTATTTGTTTTGCAAGTTTATCAGAAAATTCTGGTGCTGTCAAAATAGCTTTTATATTTTGTTTTTTTGCATCCTTTATAAGTTTTATAATATCTCTTGGTTTTGGTTTTTTACCCTCTATTTCTATTGGTACTTGAACTAAAGAATATTGTTTTGCAAAATATCCCCATGCTGGATGAAATACCATAAACTTTGTACCTTTATTAGTTTCATTTAAAATTTCTTTTATTTTTGTATTAGTATTATTTACTGAATTTATAAAAATATCATAATTTTTTTCATAATACTTTTTATTATTTTTATCAATTTCTACTAAATGTGTTAAAATATTTTTTGCAATAATTTTTACATTATTAGGGCTTGTCCATATATGAGGATCAAGTGAATTGTGCTCTTCATGTTCGTCTTCATTATGATCTGCATTATGATCTGCATTATGATGTTCATGTTCGTCTTCATCATCATGATTATGTTCAGCCATAGCTATTCTCTTTACTGATTTACCTATATTTACTATTTTCATATTTTTATTTTGAGTTGCAAATTTAGGAAGCCAAGCTTCTTCAAATTGTATACCAATAGAAAAGTAAATATCTGCTTTTGATATATCTATCATCTGAGATGGTTTTGGTTCATAAGTGTGAGGAGAATTACCTGGTTTTACCATTAGTGCTATATTTACTTTATCACCGCCTATTGCTTTTAAAAATGTTTTTTGTGGCAATATACTTACTACTGTATTTATTTTTGCATGTACTAAGCTTATTAGTCCTAACATTCCTAGTATTATGAATTTTTTTAACATTATAATCTCCTAAAATTTATATTTAAACATCAATGATAATACTTTTGTATCTACATCATTTGTTTTTTCTGGTAATTCTTTCCCATTTTGATAAGAGTATGAAGCTACTAAATCAGAGTTTTTAAACTTTTTACCAAAACTTAACATATAAGTTCTGTCTTGTTCCATTGCATGATGTTGTACTTTTGAGCCATCTTGTAAAACACTAAAAATTCTTTTGCCAAAATAAGAACCAATAGCTCCAACATATCCATTATATGTACCATTTAGTTTAATACCTGTTGTAAAATAGTCTTTATCTTCAAAAGAATAGCTCCCATATTTATCACCATCTATTTCTATTTTTTTTGCAATAAGAGTTACTTTTGACTTGATAGCTCCTATTTTAAAACCTTTGAAGACAGATAAATCATATTGATTTACATTAAAAGTTTTATAATCACTTCTATAAACATCAAATGAAGTCCCTAACCCTTTAAAATAATTGTATTTTATTCCTACCCCATATATTTTACCCTGATCTGTTGGCGCAAGATTGTCAATAATTTTTATATAATTTGTTTTTAAAGTAAGCTTATCATTAAATTTATATTTATAGTTTAAATTATATTTCTTTACATTTAATTGTTCTATGCTTATTTTTGTAACAGGATCTTCTCTATTAACTTCATCCTTTGAGTAATTTAGATTAATATAACTATTTTTATAATTGTAGTTTATACCTATGCTATTTGTCTTACCATCTACTTTTGTTTTAGCATTGCTATAGTTTTTTACACCTGTATTTAGATAAACATCACTATTAGCATTTAGTACCATAACTGATATAATTGTACTTAAAATTATCCTTTTCAATATGTTCCTTTTCTTGCAATTGAGTCGCATTATTTATGGAAGTATAGAAAATATACTCTTAAACGCAACTTAGTCGCATTTTTTAACAATTAATTAATATTATAATGATACAATTAGAACAATGAAATCGTTACTAAAAATAATTTTACTTTATAGTTTTTTAAATGAAATATTATTTGCATGTACTACATGTGCAACACCAGGGGTGGTTGTAAATGTAAAAGTAGATAAAAATATGACACAAAAACATACAACATTTAATGTACAGTGGGTATTTGATAAATATTTTACACAAACAATAATAAGCAGTTATAATGAACAACATGATATTAAAGCTATACTCAATGATGTTAAATATACTTTGGAAAGTGATATTAGTAAAAATAATTATTTAACGTTATTATCTTATAATAAAAATAAAACATATAAAATAAATAAAATTTTAACATCTAGTCTTGACTTTAAAGATAATAAATTTATATATAAATATAGTTTTAAAACAAATATTACTAAAGAACAAAATAATACAATAAAGTTAGAATTTAAAGACAATAAGAACTTTATTTTTTTTAAATTTAATCAACAAAATATAATAGAAAAAACTGAACCAGAATCAAATGGATTTGTAGGAACTTTATCTAAAATATTAGAAGACTTTACGAAAAATATCAAAGATTTATTAAATGATCTAGATGAATCAAATTCACCACAAGCATATATGTGGCTTTTATTATTTTCATTTGGATATGGAATATTACATGCAATTGGTCCAGGGCATGGAAAGAGTTTAATTAGTAGTTATTTTTTAAGTCAACACAGTTCACATTTAAAAGCTTTGAGTATGTCAAGCTTAATAGGTGTCATACATACTTTTAGTGCTTTTATTTTAACATTTGTGATATATTATAGTGTCAGTAAATTTTTAGGAAATTATTTTAATGACATAGAAACAATAACTACTAAAATTAGTGCTATTATTATTATAGCTATTGCTTTACTTCTAATATATAAAAAGATATTAAAGCAAAAGCATCAATCTAGTTGTGAGTGTAGTGGATGTAAAACACGCTCTACAGATATTGGTGTAATTTTAGCCGCAGGTATAGTACCATGTGCCGGAACTGTTACTATATTTTTATATACAATGAGTTTAAATCTTTATTTTATAGGTTTTTTAAGTGCAATTTTTATGAGTTTAGGAATGAGCTTAATTATATATATCACTGCACTTTTAAGTATTAAAATAAGAGATAAGTCATCTTCAAATACAATATTATTAAAATTCTTTGAATATGGTAGTTTAGTTTTTATTTTATCTTTAGGGATAATATTACTTATTATATAAAACTGATATAATTCTTTTATGAATATTGAAAAAATTATAAAAAATACAAATATAAAATTGACATCAGCAAGACTGGAACTATTAGAAGTTTTAATAAATGCAAATAAACCTGTATGTTACGATGACATAAAAGATAATTTGACTATGGATAAAGCAACGTTTTATAGAAATATATCTAAATTTGAAGATGAAAAAGTTATTACAAGTTTTGAATCTAATGATAAAAAAAGATATTTTGCATTTGAAACAGATATACATCCACATTTTATATGTAACTATTGTAATACAATAAAGTGTATTAATGATTTCCCATCTATAAATTTAAAAAATTATAATATTGAAAATATAATACTAAAAGGTAAATGTGCTGATTGTATGAAATAGTAATAAAACTATCCTTTTTTTAATCCTTTTCTCATTGCTTCAATAGTTTCTTTTGAAGCACTTTGTTTTGTAAAGTATTCAAAAGCAATAACACCTTGATATAAAAGCATGTCTTCACCGTCTTTATATTGAATATTATTTTGTGATGCTAATTGTAGAAATGGAGTTTTCTTCCCATATATACAATCAAATGCATATTTAGAATTTTGTATTGATTGTTCAATAATATTTTTTGGAGCAGGTAGATCTTCATCTTTTAATCCTGCACTTGTAGAATTTACAATTAAATCATATTGTGATACTTTAAATGTATCCCATGTGTAAGCGATACATCCTAACTCTTTAAAGTATTCTAATCTTGATTGACTTCTGTTTAGTACAGTAACTTCAATATTCTTTTCTTTTAATGCAACAGCAATAGCTTTAGCTGTACCTCCGGCACCTAAAAGTAATACAGAATTAATATTACCAAAACTTTCAATAGCTTTCATAAATCCTGGTGCATCTGTATTGTATGCTACTACTTGTGTATCTTCTAAGATATATGTATTTACAGCACCAATCTTTTGTGCCATTCCTCGAACTTCATCAGCATTTTTAAAAGCATCTTCTTTATGTGGCACTGTAATATTTGCACCATTTAGATTATTTTTTAAAAAGACATCTTTGATGATTCCCCCATCTTCTAAATGTGTTTTTGTATATTTTCCATCAAAATTCAATTGTTCAAATCCTGCATTTTGCATTTGTGGTGATTTTGAATGTTCTACTGGATTCCCAAATATAGTGAAGTTCATTTATGTCCTTTTATCTCTTAAAGTATATATTTGATATTATAGCTAATGCAATTAAATAATACTCCAATACAGTTAAAAACTATTAATAATCAAGCATTTTATATAAAAAGAGATGACCTTATTCATGATGAATTTTCAGGGAATAAGGCTAGAAAATTTTTATATTTTTTGGATAATGAATTTGAAAATATTACAAAACTAATATCTTATGGGTCAGCTCAATCAAATGCTATGTATTCATTATCTGCACTGGCTAAATTAAAAGGTTGGATTTTTGAATTTTATGTAGATCATATACCTACACATATAAAACAAAATCCTAGAGGAAACTACAAAGGTGCACTTGAAAATGGTGCAAATATTATAGAAGATGAAAGTTTTATAAACAATACTTTTGTAATACCACATGATGCTATTTTTGTACCAGAAGGTGGGAGATGTGAGCAAAGTGAATATGGTATATCTAAATTAGCTAGTGAATTAGAAGACTGGATTAATGAAAAAGAACTTAACTATGAAGATGTAAAAATAATGCTTCCTAGTGGTACAGGTACTACGGCACTTTTTTTACAAAAAAACTTACCATTAGATATTGAAGTTTTAACAGTAGCTTGTGTAGGTGGTGATGAGTATTTAAAAAAACAATTCTTTGATTTAGAAAAAGATGAAAATTTTCATCCTACAATTTTACAAACACCAAAAAAATATCATTTTGGTAAACTTTATAAAGAATTTTATGAAATTTGGAAAGATATTAATGATCAAAGTGGTATTAATTTTGAATTATTATATGATCCGCTTGGTTGGCAAACAATATTAGAGTATAATACGAAAAATAAAGATAAAATTATAATATATATACATCAAGGTGGACTCAAAGGAAATGAGACTATGCTTGAGCGTTATTCAAGGAAATACGACAAATGACATTTACTCAATTAAATTTACCACAGTCAATGACTGATACATTAAACTCTATGCAATACAAAGAGATGACACCCATTCAAGAGAAAAGTTTACCTTTGATACTTGAAGGTGAAGATATTATTGCAAAAGCAAAAACTGGAAGTGGAAAAACTGCTGCATTTGGAATAGGTGTTTTAAATAAACTAAATGTTAAAAAATTCAGAATACAATCTATGGTTATGTGTCCTACAAGAGAATTAGCTGATCAAGTTGCTACAGAGCTTCGAAAAATAGCAAGGTTTAAACATAATATTAAAATAATTACACTTTGTGGTGGAGTACCATTTATGCCACAAAAACATTCACTTTCTCATCAAGCTCATATTATTGTAGGAACTCCAGGAAGAATATTAAAGCATCTAAAGGAAGGTAGTTTTGAACCTAATAGTATTGAAACTTTAGTACTTGATGAAGCAGATAGAATGCTTGATATGGGATTTAGTGAAGATATACATGAAATTATATCTTACATACCTACAATGAGACAAACTTTATTATTTTCTGCAACTTATCCTGAAAATATAGAAGAGCTTGGACATAAAATTCTAATGGATCCAATTACAGTAGAAGTTGAATCTACTCATGCAAAATCTACAATAGTACAAGAGTTTTATGAAGTGGATGAAGATATAAAAGCTAAAGCTGTAGAATATGCATTAGCTAAATATGGAAGTGAATCTTCAATTATATTTTGTAATACAAAAATAGGATGTGATGAACTAGCAGATAACTTAGAAGATGCTGGACTTGATGTGCTTGTATTGCATAGTGATTTAGATCAAAGAGATAGAGATGAAACTTTAATATTATTTTCAAATAAAAGTTATCCAATACTTATAGCAACGGATGTTGCAGCACGTGGAATCGATGTAAAAGATATTGATCTTGTTATTAATTATGATTTACCACATGACAATGAAGTCTATGTACATAGAATAGGTAGAACTGCAAGAGCTGGAGCTAGTGGTCGTTCTATTAGTTTTGTAGAGGATAAATATAGACTAGATGACTTAGAAGATGCCTTAGATACAAGAATTGATTTAGAAAATGTATCTCAATTAGAAACAAATGAGAAATTTGACTTAAAATCAAAATTTTCTACTATTTTTATAAATGGTGGGAAAAAAAGTAAAGTTCGAGCTGGAGATATATTAGGTGCATTAACTGCTGGAGTTGGATTATCTAAAGATGATATAGGTAAGATTGATATTTTACAATTTTGTTCATATGTGGCAGTAAAAAAAGAATTTGAACAAAAAGCATTTGATGGATTATCAAATGGTAAAATAAAAGGAAAATATTTTCGAGTATTTTTAAAATAGATTTATATTATTTATAAATCCATATACATATAGCCTTGATATGGCATTGTCTTAATGCAATCAGGGTCTATAAGTTTTGATCTAAGTCTTTTCACTAATGATCTAGCGGCATCAGTAGTCATAGTAATTTCTGCATAAACAAATTCTTCTATCTCTTCCATAGATACAATCTCATTCCTATTATTTACTAAAAGTTCCAAAAGTTTTTTTTCTTTAAGTGTAAGACTATTAATAGAATCTCTAAATTTTATAGATGAAAGTAATTCATTTTGTACAATAGCAAATCTAGATATTTTTAACTGTAACTCTTTTACATCAAATGGTTTTTTTAGAAAGTCAATACACCCATTTTTATATGCAAGTGATAATGTATTAATAGAAGTATCAGCACTCATAATAATAACTTTAGAGTATTGATTATAATTTTTTATCATAGTTAATAACTCTAAACCATTAATATTTGGAACTGTAATATCTAATAAATATAAATCTATATGACTAGTGATATTATTCATTGCCTCTTGGCCATCTGTAAATGATAATACTTCATGCCCATTAATATCTAATATTTGAGTTATTGCTTTGTTTAACGATAATGTATCTTCTAATAATAATATTTTCATAATTTAATTATATCATGTTGACATGTCATAAATATGATTTTTTGCTTAAAAACTAAAAAAGGTGAAAATATACTAAGATATTTTCACCTTTTTGTTATGTATATGTTAAATAAAATTAGATAACAGTAACGTTTTTAGCACACTCGCCTTTTTGACCTTCACCAATTTCAAAAGTAACTTTTTGACCATCAGCTAAAGTAACTCTTCCTTGACCTTCTTTTTTAACTTCACTAAAGTGAACAAATAGATCTTTGCTTCCATCTTCTAATTGGATAAAACCAAAACCTTTTTCGTCATTGAACCATTTAATTGTTCCGTTATGTGTTGCCATTGCATTTCCTTGTTTTAAGTTACGCATTGTAGGGTAAAAAGTAAATAAAAGCAAATATTTCTTTAAAAAAGTGTATAATATTAATTAAAATTACAAAATTAAGGAATTAAAATATGGCAACAGCATCAGCAAGACACCTATTAGTAGAAAATGAAGCATTATGTGAAGAGATTAAACAACAAATATTAAATGGAGAAGTGACTTTTGAAGAAGCAGCAAAACAACATTCTCAATGTCCATCAGGTGGTCAAGGTGGAGATCTTGGGAATTTTGGTCAAGGTCAAATGGTACCAGAATTTGATAAAGTAGTATTTAATGATGCAGTTGGTGTAGTTCATGGACCTGTACAAACTCAATTTGGTTACCACTTATTAGAAGTAACTGAGAGAAACGACTAAAGGCTTAATATGGCAAAATCTAAAGAACATTCATTTGATATATCTGCTAAATTAGATATGCAAGAGATGAAGAATGCTGTCATTCAAGCTCAAAAAGAGGTTGATAATCGGTATGATTTTAAAGGTGCAACAAAAGAGATTAATTTAAGTGAAGGTAGTAAAACATTGACACTTTTAAGTCAAAGTGATCAAAAAGTTGATGCTATGAAAGATATTTTAATTTCTAAAATGAATAAAAGAGGTGTATCTATAAACTCTCTTGAAGAACTAAAAGCAGAAGAAGCTAGTGGTGGAAAGAGAAAGTTTTCTTATAAGATTGTTGATACAATTGAAAAAGATGAAGCTAAAACTATTCAAACAGAAATTAAATCTTTAAAGTTAAAAGTAACAGCAGTAAATCAAGGTGATGAAATTAGAGTATCTGGTAAAAATCTTGATGATCTTCAAAAAGTTATGGCTCATTTAAAATCATTAGAATTAAAAGCTCCATTGGTATTTGATAACTTTAGATAATGTCTGATAAAATTGATGAAATAATCCAGCAAATCTCATCCTTAGAAGATGAATTGTTGGATGAGTTTCAAAAAAGAGAGAAAGAATTTCTCAATAAAATTGAAAATGAAAAAGTAGATATTAAAAAGAATGTAATTAGTTCTATTGAATATTTATCTACTTTCTCTTTGATTACTATTATTTCACTTCCATTTATTTGGATGATGATTTTCCCTATAATTATAATTGATATTTTTGTAACTATTTATCAATTAGTTTGTTTTCCATTATATAAAATACCAAAAGTTAAAAGAAAAGATTATGTGATTATGGATCGTCATACTTTATTCTATTTAGATAAATTTCAAAAAGTTAATTGTTGGTACTGTGAATATTTTAATGGAGTTGTTTCATATGTACGAGAAATTGCTGCTAGAACTGAACAATTTTGGTGTCCTATTAAGCATTCGAAACCTTTAAAAGATAGACATTCAAGATATAATAATTTTTTTGATTATGGTGATTATAAACAATATAAAAAAGAATTAGAAAAAAGACGATCTGATTTTAAAGATATAAAATGATTAAGCCAAAATTATCAAGAGAATTGGGTGTTGCATTACTTTTATTCTATGGATTAGGTAATATACTTGGTGCTGGTATTTATGTACTAATAGGAAAAGTAGCTTCAATTGCTGGATATATGAGTGTTGCTTCATTTTTATTATCGTCTATCATTGCTGGATTTACAGCATTTTCCTATATTGAACTAGCATCAAGATATCCAGTAAGTGCGGGTGAAGCTGTGTATGTACAAGAGGGATTTGGTAAGAAATACTTATCTATATCTATTGGAATATTTATTGCTATTTCTGGTTTAGTTTCAGTAGCTGCTTTAAGCCACGGTTTTGTCGGATACCTACAAGAATTTATAAATATTAATACTTATGTCGCTCTTATTTTAGTATTAGCAATATTAGTATTAATATCATTAGCTGGAATTAAACAAAGTATAATAGCAGCATCAGTACTAACTATTATTGAAATATTTGGATTATTATTAATAATATTTTTAGGTTTTGATAATATTGTAAATCCAACAGTGGAGTATACTAAATTTATTCCAGATATTGCAGCAAGTGATATAAGCCTAATATTTTTAGGTAGTTTTCTTGCATTTTATGCATTTATTGGATTTGAAGATATGGTTAATGTAGCTGAAGAAGTTAAATCACCAACTACTACATATCCAAAAGCAATAATTTTAGCATTGATTATCTCTACAACGCTTTATTTTTTAATTGCAGTTGTTGCAATACAGTCATTGTCTTTAGAACAATTATCAAATTCAAATGCACCATTTTCAGATATTTATAGACAAATAACAGGGAATGATCCAATCTTAATTACAGTTATTGGATTATTTGCAGTAATTAATGGAGCATTAATTCAATTAATCATGGCTTCTCGTGTAGTATATGGATTAGCTGCAAAAGGTTGGTTACCTAGTGCTTTATCAGAGATATCTAAAAAGAATAATATACCTGTAAAAGCTACAATTGTTGTTGGAATTATAGCACTTATATTTACATTATTTTTAGATCTAATTACACTTGCAAGTATTACAAGCTTAATGATTTTAATTATCTTTACTCTTGTAAATTTATCATTAATTTTGATTAAAAGAAAAACTCCAAATATTGATGGAATTTATATTGTTCCAGTTTGGGTACCATGGTGTGGAGTTATTTTAAATACACTGTTAATAAGTGTGAAATTATTTTAAGGATTAACAAATGAAAATAGCTATTTTTGATGCAACCGATGATGATATTAAGTATTTTAGTGAATCTTCTTCAATAGAATTTGATTTTTATTCTAGTTGTATATCTAATTATGTATCAAGTTTATTGGAAAAAAGTGATTATGAAATAATATCTGTATTTGTAACATCAACAATTACTAAGGATATTTTAAAGGCTTTTCCTAATGTTAAATATATTCAAACGAGATCTGCAGGATATGATAATCTTAAAATAGAGTTATTAAAACCATTAAGTATTTTATCATCTAATGTAGCACAATATGCAAAACATAGCGTAAGTGAATTTGCTTTCTCATTGTTACTAAATGTATCTCGTAAAACTTCAATTGCACTTAATAGAGTTGAAAGTTTAAATTATGATTATTTAGATCTTAAAGGATTTGAATTAGCCAATAAAAAATGTAGTGTAATTGGTACAGGTGATATTGGATCTAATATAGTAAAAATTGCACATGGCTTTGGTATGGATATTAAAGCATATAGTAGAACAAAGAAAGATGATTTAGTAAATAATTTTAAAATACAATATGTAGAACTTGAAGATGCTCTAAAAAGTGATATTATATTTATAAGTACAAATTTAAATGAAGAAACTTTTCATCTAATAAATACTAGTAATATCAATATTTTAAACAATAATGCAATAGTAATTAATATAGGTAGAGGTGAAATAATTTCAAATGAAGCTATAGTAGAATCGTTAAATTCAAGTGAAAGATATTTTGGAATAGATGTTATTGAAAATGAATGTGAATTTAAAGAATGTAATTGTTCAAAAAGTATAGCGTCAATTATAAAAAAATCACCAAAAGTATTTCATACTCCACATATGGCTTATTACACGGAAGAAGCCTTACTTAAATTAAAAAAAGTTTCTTTAGAAAATATAGAACTTTTTTGTGATAATAAAGATATTTTAAATAGACTGACTTAATAGTGATTGAGTCTGCAACTATTTTAATCATACTTAAGGCTATTGGTGGTCTTGGTATCTTTTTAATAGGTATGATAATTATGACCAATGGCTTAAAGTTAGCAATTGCTAGTCCATTAAAAAAATTATTATTATCGTTTACTAAAAATCCATATAGTGGTGCTTTAAGTGGTACTATTATGACTGCATTATTACAATCATCAAGTGCAACAATTGTAACTGCTGTTGGATTTGTAGGTGCAGGCATTATTGGATTTTCTGAAGCTTTAGGAATAATATTTGGAGCAAACCTTGGTACAACAATTACAGGATGGATTGTAGTCCTTTTTGGATTTAAATTACAATTAGAAATTTTTATAGTACCACTAGTTTTAATTGGAGCTATTTTAAAATTATTTTTTAAAGGTAATTTGGCAAATATTGGTTATGCAATGGCAGGATTTGGATTGATTTTTGCAGGTATTGCTACAATGCAAAATGAAGTTATTGGATTAGAAAGTATTATATTATTGGAGAATATATCTTCTAGTAGTTGGATAAATATAGTTAAATTATTAGTTATTGGTATTATATTTACTATGATTACACAATCTTCTAGTGCTGGAGTGGCAGCGACCTTAACAATATTATATGCTGGTATGATTGATTTTGAGCAAGCTGCTGCACTAGTAATTGGAATGGATGTTGGTACGACTTTTACAGCTATAATTGCAACAATAGGTGGAAATATAAATGTTCGTCGTACAGGATTTGCGCATGTAATTTTTAATATTTTAACTGCAATAGGTGCAGTCTTTTTAATTCTGCCTTTTATAAAATTATGTAATTTTATTGATATTGGATTTATCTCTAATAATTCAGAAATAGCATTAGTTATATTTCATAGTACATTTAATTTACTTGGTGTACTTATTATATTGCCTTTTACAAAATATTTTGCAAAATTTATGAAAAGTATAATTTAATTAATATTACTATTTTTAATTATCTCTTTTAGTTCTTCTCCGTCAATCATCTCTTTTTTTATAAGTTCTTGTGCAACTGCATGAATCGCAGGCCATAATCTTTTAACTTCTTGTTTGGTTTTTTTTGTTGCTTTGTCAATCCAAATTAAGATACGATTTTCTATTTTTTCTTTAAATAGTTGGTTTTGATAACCTTCCTCTAATCCAGATATATTAATATATCCTAATTCTTCATCCATACCAAATAATGCAATTGCTGCATATACTTGCATTGTTGCCATTTCAAGATCATTTACTGCACCTGTTTCCATACCATCTTCACCGAACTTTTCTATTTTTGCAATTCGTCCTGCTAAAAGTATACAAATATCATTAAATAAATCATCTTTTGATGCTGCATCAATATAATCATCATTATGATAAGAAACAAAACCTAAAGATTCACTACGAGGAGCTACTGTAACTTGTTCAATTTTAATTTTTGGTAAAAGTATAGACGATAAAACTGCATGACCTGCCTCATGATAAGCAGTTTTAGCCATAGATATTTCAACATCTCTAATTTGCTTGTTTTCTAATTTAGTTCCATATTTAATAATATTTATTTGTTCTAAGAGTATCTCTTCTGATAATTCTTTCAAGCCTTTTCTTGCAGCAAATAATGCTGCTTCTTGACCAATTCGTTTTAATTCATTTCCACCCATTCCAGAAATATATCTTACAATACGATCAATATCAATATTTTTATCATGTGGTTTTTTTAATAACTCTTTTATAAAAAAATGTCTTGCTTCAATATCAAGTTTTGGTACTTCAATTTGAATATCAATTCTATTTGCTTGAAGAAGTTCAGGAGGTATACTTCCTTGATTTGATATTGTAATAATTGTAAAGACAGGAGACTCAAAACTTTGATGTAAATTATCTAATTGTTCAATTATTGGTTCAACACTTATATTTGAAACCATTCCACCTACAATACCTTGAATATCAATATCTTCTAAAATTATAATTGCTGGTGCACCACTATAGCTTTGAGAATATGCTTTATATATATTTTTTGGATCAAAAAGTTCAGAACCATTTATTACAATGTATGGCATTTTTGCTTCACTTGCAAATGCTCTGGATAAAAGTTTTTTACCCATGCCTGATGGTCCATAAAGAATCATCCCTTTAGGTGTAGTTAAATCAAAATGTTTTAATCGTTTGGGTTCTTTTAATAATGCTACAATTTCTAATAGTTCTTTTTTGACTTTTTTATGACCAGCAATATCATTAAAATTAATGTCAGATACATGTAAATCTTTATGTGAAATAATACTTAATTCTTGCTCACTATAAAATGCATCTTTAATAATACATTGTGTAATGTTATCATTAACTATTATATCCCACTCTAATGCAATACGCTTATGTTTTTTACTTATTTGTGTTAAAAGTATCGTTTCATTCTTTAATATTTCTTGAACAAAAGATTTCGCTTTTTTAGATACGCAATAAGATATTTTCTTTACAGTATCCTGTTGTTTCAGGACATCATATATGTGATTAAACATTTGTTTTGGAAGTTTTTGTTTAATATGTCTAGCATTGAGATAAGGTGCTAAAGATAGTGTTAAAAGTGAAATAAAAGTATCTAAATCTGTATAGTCTATATCAATACCACTTGTTTTAATAAAATCTTCAGTCATATTATTTAAACTTTGAGTAGCTATTTTAATAAGTGCTTTTAAACTTAGTTTATTAAAAGTGATAGTAGTATGCTCATTAAGAAGTGAAAGTAGTTTTTTATCAAATGCATTCTCTTTAATATTTCCTACTATTATTTGTTCATTATTTAATTGTTCCATTAAAAATGTATGTGCTTGTAAAGGATCATCTAATATAAGTTTTTTCACATCATTTCTTTGTAAAATAGATGAAATACAAGTAGTAGTAATAACAACAATAACATTAGAAAAATCAATTTCACTTTTTTCATAATCTGTAAATAATGTATATAGTGCTAATTGTACTTGAAGATCTGCTTTTTCAATATCCTCTAAAACTAAGATAGTATTTGGATTTTTTTCAATAAATTCAATTACATCATTTTGGAAGCTAACAGCACCTAATTGTTCTGCACCCATACCAAAGTTACCACTGTATTGATCCATATAAAAAGTTTTTAGTTGTTTAATATTTGGATCTAATTGAACTATTAATTCACATAAATAGTGTTTACCACTATTTGCAGGCCCTATAAATGTAAATAAGGATTGTACTTTACTTTTTGTATTTAATAGATGAGATTCTAAAAGTGTTTTACCTAGTGATTCAATTGCTAAATCTTGATCAAAAATCTGTTCTTTTAGATTTGATTCTAGTTCTTTAATGAATTTATTATAATTTTCTTTAGTTTTCATTGAATCCTGCTTGGTTAATATATTCTATTGTTTCATCAATACTATCAGTTATTAAATATGATTGCATATCTTTTTTATCAATAAAGTTATGATCTAACATAACTTTAAAAAAATCTTCTAATGGTGTAAAGAAAGATTTTCCAAACAATACAATTGGAAATTTACCCATTCTTTTTGTTTGAACTAAACATAAAGCTTCGGAAAGTTCATCAAGTGTTCCATATCCACCAGGAAAAACTACAAAAGCAACAGAATACTTAATGAAGCTAACTTTTCTAGTAAAAAAATATCTAAAATGTAGTGGTATTTTGACAAATTGATTCATCATTTGTTTATTTGGAAGTTCAATATGCAGTCCAACTGAAATTTTTGCACCTTTATTTCCTGCTTCCATAATACCACTTCCACCACCAGTAATAATAGCATATCCTTCTTTGGATAGTAATCGTGAGACCGTATATGCACTATCATAATATTTGTCATTTTCATTTAGTCTTGCACTTCCAAAAATAGAAATTGCAGGAGGTAGAGTATTTAGTTTTGAATATACATTTACAAAATCTCCAAGTATTTTAAATAAACGTTTTTTATCTTTTTTTTTATTTTTATTATCTAAAAACTCTTGTTCTAAATTACTCATAATTTATCCCTTAAATATGGATTTGTTCACCTATTTTAACAATATGTGCTTTTTCATCAAGATCTTTTTTTACTTTTTGTTTTAACTTTTGTAATTGTGGTAAATCACCATGAATTAAATAAACACAATATATATCATCAATTGTATCTATCCATTCTAGTAATTCTTTTTGATCAGCATGTGCAGAAAAACCAGATACATAACCAACTTTTGCTTTTACATGAATATGAGAGTTTAAAATTTCTATTTTACCTTTTCCTCTTGATATCTTCTGACCAAGAGTATTATTTACTTGAAAACCGACAAAAAGAACAAGATTTTTTTCTTCTTTAAGATATCTAATAAGATGATAATTTACTCGTCCTCCTTCACACATACCACTACCAGCAATAATAATCTTTGGATTATTATTAGAATTTATATTAAGAGATTCTTCTTTAGTATATGTATTTGTTAATTCTTGAAAATCAAATGGATTTATACCTTTTTCTATCATTTGTTTAACGTCATCACTAAATAAATGTGGATAGTTTGAAAAAGCTCTTGTAACATTTATAGCTAAAGGAGAATCAAGAAATACAGGAATATTTTTTAGTTGACCTTCATCACTCATTTGTTTCAAAAGAAATAGTACTTCTTGTGTTCTTTCAAGTGCAAAGGATGGTATTACTACTGTTCCCCCATTTTTAATTGTTTTTAGAATTTGTTTTTTAAAGCTATTTATTGATATTTCCAATTCTTGGTGTACAGATAAGCCATAAGTTGATTCAATAAAAACATAATTAGCTTTATCCCAAAACTCAATAGGAGATGTTATTATTCGTTGGCTTTGACCAATATCACCTGAAAAAACGACACTCTTAGCTATTTCTTCATCAATAAATTCTACTTTTACACTCACAGAGCCTAAAATATGGCCGGCATTCTTAAATGTAATTTTAATATCATTGTCTAGAGTTAGTGATTCCTCACATTCTAGAAAATTACCAAAAAGCTCAAGTGCTGGATCAACATCCTGCATAGTATAAAGTTGTTTAGGTTTACTTTCTAAAATTCCTGCAGAATTTCTCAACATCAGTTGAGCTATACTAAATGTTGCTCTTGTTGATATGATTTTTTTATTAAATCCTTGTTTAACTAATAAAGGTATTCTACCAATGTGATCTAGATGAGCATGTGTTACGATTAGATAATCAATATCCTCTGGATTAAACCCAAATGGTTCAAAGTTTAATTCACTCTCTTCCCCTTGAAACATACCGCAATCGATTAGTATATTAATATTCCCAATATTTAGAAGATGACAAGAACCAGTAACTTCACCAGCAGCACCATAAGATGTATAGAAAGCCATATATATCCTTTATTATAATTATTATATTGTACATAATAAAAGATTAGTTTATCTTTTATTAATAGCTCTCTTATGACATCTTAAATATAATTTTATATGAAAGAGATTACTTTATGTTTTATACTAAAACTATTGAAAATAGTTTAAAATACCTAAATTGTACTATTGATGGACTAAGTACTAGTCAAGCAAAACAAAGAAATGAAAGATATGGAAAAAATTCTCTCCCTTCTACTATAAAAAGTACACTATTTGATATTTTTATAGAACAATTTAAAAGTCCAATTATATATATTCTATTAATAGCTGCTATTGTATCTTTTGTAATTCAAGAGTTTAGTGATGGTGGATTTATTATTGCTGTTTTATTTATAAATGCGTTCATAGGTACATATCAAGAATATACAGCAAGTCAAAAAGCTGATGCACTTAAAAAAATTATAAAAACTTATATTATTGTTTTACGAGATAATAAAAAAATAGAATTACTAAGCGATGATATTACAGTTGGAGATATAGTATTTTTTGAATCAGGAGTTAAAGTTCCTGCTGATATAAGATTGATTGAAAGTAATAATCTATTTGTTAATGAATCATTACTTACAGGAGAATCTATTGATGTAAATAAAGATGCTAATTGTATGTATACTGATATTGATATTCCAATTGGTGATAGAAAAAATATGCTTTATGCTGGTTCTATGGTTACAAAAGGTCGTGCTATTGGAGTGGTTACAAATATAGGTACTACAACTGCCATTGGTAAAATTGCAACATTACTTGAAGTATCTCAAATTACAAAACCACCTTTGTTATTACGTATGGAAAAATTTTCATTTAATATAGCAAAAATTGTATTTGCTGTTGTCTTAATAATTATTATCATTGGTATATATCAAAATATAGAATATAAAGAAATTTTTTTCTTTACAGTTGCTCTTGCTGTTTCTACTATACCTGAAGGCCTTCCTGTAGCTATTACAGTTGCCCTTAGTATGGCAAGTTCTGTAATGAGTAGAAAAAATGTTATTGTTCGTAAACTATCGGCTATTGAAGGTTTAGGCTCATGTACACTTATTGCAAGTGATAAAACTGGTACTATGACACAAAATAAACTTAGTGTAGAGTATTTTATTTCACCTGAAAAAGAGTATCAATCTACAGAAGTAGTTGATGAAAAAATATTGCAATGTGCAATTTTATGTAATGAAGTAACTTTACATATAGAAGATGGTAAATATAATTTTTTAGGTGATCAAGTGGATGTTGCACTTACACAATATGCTCTAAATATTGATAATACTCTTAATGAATTTAAAAAAGATATACTTCCTGTAAATAATATTCCGTATGAACCTGAAAATAAGTTTTCAGCTATGAGTTTTATAATTGATGGTGAAAAAATAGATTTTATTAAAGGTTCACCAGAAGTTATTCTTGATAAATGTTTAATAGAACAAACAGATTTTGATAATAGTATAAATCAGGTTAATCAATGGGCTAGTAAAGGATTTAGAAATATTGCTTTAGCGTATAAGCTTAATGAAGATGATAATATAGCTATAGATTCTTATAAATATTTAGGATTTAGTGCTATTATCGATCCATTAAGAGATGGTGTAAAAGAAGCTATAAAGACAGCTACAAACGCCGGTATTGATGTTGTGATGGTTACAGGAGATCATCCAAATACTGCATTATTTATAGCACAACAATTAGGTATTAGCAAAAGTAAACATGAGGTTATTAATGGAGAAGAATTAACTCATTGGCATAAAAATGGTGCAAAAAAAGAGGATCTTGAAAATAAAAGAGTTTTTGCAAGGGTTTCCCCAGAACAAAAACAATTAATAGTTCAAACCTTTCAAGATTTAGGACATTTTGTAGCAGTTACTGGAGATGGTGTAAATGATGCACCAGCACTTAAACATGCAAATATTGGTATATCAATGGGGAAAAGTGGTACAGATGTAGCAAGAGAATCAAGTGATTTAATTTTAACTGATGACTCATTTGGTTCTATAGTAAATGGTATAAAAGAGGGGAGGGTTGCATACGATAATATAAGAAAGGTTATACATTTACTTATATCTACAGGATTTGCAGAGATTGTTCTTATCTTATTATCATTAGTATTTTTTGTACCAATTCCATTATTACCAGTACAATTATTATGGTTAAATCTTGTTACTAATGGTATTCAGGATGTAGCTTTAGGTTTAGAAAAAGCAGAACCAAATATATTAAAATTAAAGCCTCGAAATCCTAATGAGCCTATATTTAATATAATTATGATTAGTAGAGTTATTGTGGGTGGTTTATATATGGGTATATCTGCTTTTGTAGTATTTTACACTTTATTACAATATGGATATTCAGAAGATATGTCCCGAAATATTACATTATTATTGATGGTATTATTTGAAAATGTACATGTATTTAACTCTAGAACTGAAAATAATTCTATATTTAAAATAAATCATTTAAACAATAAGTTTTTGTGGATATCTGTTATAGCTGCACAAGGAATACATATTATTTCTATGTATAATCCATTTATGCAATCTATATTAAATGTACAGCCAGTTGATTTAAAAATATGGGGAATATTATTTATAATTGCATTAGTATTAATAGCAGTGATGGAATGTGAAAAACTTATTAGAAAAAAGTTGAAAGGCTAAAAATGAATTCAATTGCAATAATGTGTTCTGGTGGAGATAGTTCAGGTATGAATTGTGCTATTAAAAAGTTTGTAGAATATGCAAATGATAAAAATTTAATACCATATTTTATTTATGATGGACTTGAAGGACTTATTGATGGAAATATTCAAAAAGTAAATTATAAAGATGTCTCAGGAATTATTCATTTAGGTGGTACAGTTATTAGAACTTCTCGATCAAAAAGGTTTTATGAGTTTTCAAATAGAAAAACTGCATATGACAATTTACAAAACTATAATATTGATAAACTTATAGTTTTAGGTGGAGATGGGAGTTTTAAAGCTATGAATATTTTTTGTCAAGAGTTTGATATCTCTTTTGTTGGAGTACCATCTACAATAGACAATGATGTATATGGTACAGATTATTGTTTAGGTGTTGATACTGCATTAAATATTATCAAAGATGCTTTAGATGAGATTAGAGATACATCTTCATCTTTTAAAAGAGCATTTGTAGTTGAAACTATGGGAAGAGATTGTGGTTATTTAGCTTTAGTTTCAGCACTTACTAGTGGTGCAGAGATGTGTATAATTCCTGAGATTAAATATGATTTAGATTCATTAAAATTAAAATTTGAAAAAGAAATAAAAGATGGTAGAAGTTATATTATTGCAATTGTTTCTGAAGCTACAAAAGATACACAAAAGATTAAAAATTGGATTCAAGAAGATTTGAAATTTGAAGTAAGAGAGATGGTATTAGGACATATTCAAAGAGGTGGAAGTCCAAGTGTATATGATAGGCTTATGGCATTTGAATTTATCTTTTATGCAATTGATAGACTAGTTGAACAAAAAAAGATAAATGAGATACTAGTATATAAAGATGCAGAATTTAAGTTTTTGGATATAGATGATGTTGTAGATAAAGTTTATCAAATAGATCCAAATCTATTAAAATTAGCATCAAAATTAACAAGGTGATAGAGCATGAAGTATATTAAATTTTTTAATCAATTAGGAATTACGGATATACCATTAGTTGGTGGTAAAAATGCTAGTTTAGGTGAGATGTTTACTAGCTTTAAAAGTTTAGATATTAATGTACCAAATGGTTTTGCTACAACCAGTGATGCCTATTGGCTTTTTCTTTCACACAATAACTTTGAAAATAAAATAGCTCATATTTTATCTGATTTAGATATTTCTGATATTTTAAACTTAGAAGAAAGAGGAGCTAAAATAAGAGAGCTTATTTTAAGTGGAGAGTTTCCTGATATTTTAAAAGATGAAATTATAATGGCTTATAAAAAGCTATCTTTAGAGTATGATACAGATAATATTGATGTTGCAGTAAGATCATCAGGAACAGCAGAAGATTTACCAGATGCAAGTTTTGCTGGACAGCAAGATACATATTTAAATATAAGTGGTACTGATCAATTAATAAATTCTGTAAAAAAATGTATAGCATCTCTTTTTACAAATAGAGCTATTAGCTATAGACAAAGTAGAAATTATGATCATCTAAAAGTTGCATTATCTGTGGGTATTCAAAAAATGGTACGAAGTGATAAAGCTAGTAGTGGAATAATGTTTACAATAGATACCCAAAGTGGTAGTAATAATCTTATTATGATAAATTCTATTTATGGTATTGGTGAAAATATTGTAAGTGGAAAAGTAACTCCAGATGAGTTTTTAGTTTTTAAACCTATTTTAAAACAAAATAAGTCGGCTATTTTAAAAAGGCAACTTGGAAATAAAAATATTAAAATGGTCTATAGTAAAAATAAGGATACGATTGATATAAAAACTTCCAAAGATGAACAAAATAGTTTCTCACTAAGTGATGATGAGGTTATTAAACTTGCTCAGTATGGACTAAAAATTGAAGAACATTATTCAAAACTTGCAGCTTCATATAGACCAATGGACATTGAGTGGGCAAAAGATGGAGAAACAAATGAACTTTTTATAGTTCAAGCACGACCAGAAACGGTTCAATCTAGAAAATTACAAAAAAATATATTAACAGAGTATAAACTTTTAGATAAGGATATTAAAAAAGAAGTCTTAATAAAAGGAAAGGCAGTTGGAGAAAGAATAGGTCATGGAAAAGTAAGAGTCTTAAATGATTTAAGTGATGCTCATAAGTTTAAAGAGAATGAAATTCTAGTAGCAAATATCACTGATCCTGATTGGGAACCTATTATGAAAAAAGCTTCAGCAGTTGTAACAAACAAAGGTGGACGAACATGTCATGCTGCAATTATAGCTAGAGAAATAGGAGTACCAACAATTGTAGGCACAAAAGATGCTACACGTATTTTAACTAATGGCTTGGATGTAACTATCTCTTGTGCGCAAGGGGAAGAGGGTATAGTATATAAAGATATTTTAGATTTTGAAAAAAAAGAGATAAATCTAGAAAATTTAAAAGATACAAAAACTAAACTTTTTATGAATATAGGTAATCCACAAAAAGCATTTTTATTTGCACAACTACCAAATAAAGGTGTGGGATTAGCAAGAAGTGAATTTATTATAAATAATTACATTAAAGCTCATCCAATGGCTTTAGTTGCGATGCAAAAAGGTAATTATGTAGATGATGAAGAAAATATTAAAGAATTTATCAAAGGATATAAAGATCCTAAAACTTTTTTCATTAAAAAACTTGCAGAGGGTATATCAACAATAGCAGCAGCATTTTATCCCAAATCAGTGATTGTTCGTACTAGTGATTTTAAATCAAATGAATATAAATGTATGCCTGGTGGTTTTCAATTTGAAAAAGATGAAGAAAATCCAATGATTGGATTTAGAGGTGCCAGTAGATATTATTCCCAAGAGTATAAAGAAGCATTTTTATGGGAATGCGAAGCACTTAAAATGGTACGAGATGATATGAACTTAACAAATGTAAAAATCATGCTACCCTTTGTAAGAACACCTGATGAAGGTAGAAAAGTTATAAAACTTATGAATGATGTTGGATTGTATCAAGGTAAAAATGATTTAGAAATATATGCAATGTGTGAGATACCAAGTAATGTGATATTTGCAGATGAATTTTTAAAAGTATTTGATGGCTATAGTATTGGTTCAAATGATTTAACGCAACTTATGCTTGGAGTTGATAGAGATAGTGAACTTATATCTCATATTTTTGATGAGAGAAATGAAGCTGTTAAAAGAGTTTTGAAAATGGCAATTGATGCTTGTAAAAAAGAAAATAAATATATAGGTATTTGTGGTCAAGCCCCATCAGACTATCCTGAGATTACAGAATTTTTGGTACAAAATGGAATTGATTCTATCTCTTTAAATCCAGATTCTATTTTAAAAATGTGGAAAGTTGTAGAGGATTTAGAGAGTAGAATGTAATCTACTCTGGAGTATTATAAGATCTATCCCCAGCATCTCCAAGACCTGGGATGATATATTTGTCATCATTTAATCTTTCATCTACTTGAGAAATATAAATATTGACATCAGTATGTGAAGATTCAACAACTTTTAAACCTTCCGGTGAGCCAATAATATTTAATGTAATTATTTTAGATGGATTTCTACTTTTAATTAACTCTATTGCATCACACATAGAGCCACCTGTTGCTACCATTGGATCAACTAGTATAATAGTTTTATCTGTGCAATCAGGTAATCTGTCATAATACAATACACTTTCATGTGTTGTTTCATCTCTTTTCATAGCTAAAAATCCAGCTATACAATTAGGTAAAAGCTCAACAACACTATCAAGCATTGGCATACCAGCTCTTAAAACTGTAACAACAATAATATTTTCTTCATCAAGACAATCAAAACTATTTTGTCCTTGCCATGTTGTAATAGTCTTTTGTTTTATTGGAAGCTCTTTAGATGCTTCATATACAAGTTGTTTTGTTAGTTCTGCTATAGTGTGTCTAAAAGCTATGGCTTGAGTTTTTTCATCTCTTAATGTTGTAATTAAAGTTTTTGTTACTAGATTTGATAATTCATATATCATTTTTTACCTTTTTTGATATAGCAAATTCTTTGCCTATTCTACTAATATTTTCTAAATTGATATTAAAATTATTATCACATATATTATCATTACAATATTGTGATTTTATTTCTAAAATAATAGGAATTGTTTTACCTTCTAATTCTACTTCTTTATGAAAGTTACAAAACATTGCACTATCACATCCTTCTATTATTGGTGGGTAATCGTCTAGTATATCTGTTGTAGGAATGTTAAATTTTGTAGTTTCACTTATATCTTTTGCTAAAGGTTGAGCACTTAATATCATATTTTCTAAATGTATTTCATTTACAAAGCATATAGTTGCTTTTTTTGTTTTACGAATATTTGCTAATGTATCTTTTGGTTCATTATTATCTTTATGACCAATTGAAACAATTACAGTTGGAGGATTACTTGACAACGGAGTAAAGTAAGAAAATGGTGCTACATTTATAAGATTATTATCAATTGTTACAATCCAAGCAATAGGTCTTGGAATGATTGATTGACTCATTACCTTATATTTTTGAGTTGATGTTATATCATTATAATTAATTATCATCTATCATACCTTTCATTTCTTCTTCAGTTATTGTAGTTACATTTAAACTAATGGCCTTATCATATTTACTTCCTGCATCTTCACCATATATTAGATAATCAGTTTTTTTAGACACAGATCCTGATACTTTTGCTCCTAGTGCTTCAAGTTCTTTTTTTATAATTCCTCTACTAACACTCATAGTACCCGTTAATACTATAGTCTTATCTTTAAAAGGATTTTCTGCAACTAGTATTTTTTCTTCAATTATTGGGTCTATTATGTCAAATAATTTTTGCATAATACTATTATTGACTCGTATAAACTCAAGTAAAGAGTTTGCCATTTGTTCACCAATACCATCTAAACTATTTAATTGTTCAAATGTAACATTTAATATATCAAGACCATATTCTAAGCATATTTGTTTACTTGCAACTTCCCCAATATGTTCAATACCTAGTGCATTTATAAGCCTTGATAGTTCAGTTTTTTTTGTAGCTTCAATGGCATTTAAAAGGTTATTTATTTTTTTTTCTTTAAAGCTTTCCAGTCCATCTAAATCTTCATATTTTAATGAATATAAATCAAGTACATCTTTGATTATATTTTTGTTTACAAGAAGTTCAACTATTTTATTTCCAAGTCCATCTATATTCATACAGTTTTTACTAGCAAAATAAATTATACTGTTTACCACTCTAGCTTCACAATCAAGGTTTTGACACTTAATAAGTATATCTTCATCTAGAAGTTCACTATTACACTTAGGACATGAAGTGGGATGTAAAATATCTATTTGTGTACCATCTCTTCTATCTTCTAAGACTTTTGTGATTTTTGGAATAATATCACCACTTTTGATTATGATTACTTGATCATTTATTTTTAGATTAAGTCTAGCTATTTCATCAAAATTATGTAAAGTTGCTCTTTCAACTGTTGATCCATCTATAAATGTTGGTTCAACTACAGCAACTGGAGTAATAACACCAGTACGACCCACTTGTAAAATAATATCTTTAACAGTAGTTACTTTTTCAACTGCAGGAAACTTATATGCACATGACCATTTTGGATATTTTACTGTATATCCAAGATCTGTTTGTGATTCAAGAGAATCTATTTTGATTACCATACCATCTAAGCCCATTTGAATACTATCTCTTTTTGAGATGATTTCATGATATACATTTTCTATTTCTTCTACACTATTACATAAAATTTGCATGGGAGGTTTAGTAAAGCCTAATGAATATATAAAGTTCATCACTTCCATACTTGTAGCATAGTCAAGAGTATTTTCACCAATACCCCATGTTTGGAAGAATAGTTTTCTTTTTGCAGTAATTGAGCTATCTAATTGTCTTAAACTACCTGCAGCAGCATTTCTAGGGTTTGCAAATAATGCTTCGTTATTTTCTGCTCTTTGTTTATTAATTTTATTAAAATCATCTTTTCTAATTACAACTTCACCACGAATTTCAATAAGTCCATCATACTCAATAGTAAGTGGTATAGATTGGATTGTTTTTACATTATTAGTTACATCTTCACCAATAGAACCATCACCTCGTGAAATTGCTTGTTTTAGTTTACCATTTTTATAAATAATATTTAAACTTGCGCCATCAAATTTTGGTTCACAAATGAAATTCATATTATCAACAACCTTAGAAGCTCTTTTTATCCAATCTTCTAATTCTTGAGTATTAAATATATCTTCTTGAGACCACATACGGCTTAGGTGAGATGCCTTATTGAAATTATCTAGTACAATACCACCGACTCTTTGAGTAGGAGAATTTTCATTTATTAAAGTATGGTTATCATTTTCAAAGGCTAATATTTCTCTATTTAAAATATCGTATTCTTCATCTGTTGCTAATGGGTTGTCATCTACATAATATGCTTTTGCCCATTTAATTAAAATTTGTATTTTTTCATTATATTGATTGTTTGTCATAGAGATATTCTAACATATATTTCTTGTTGATTTGCTATTAATAATCGAAGCAGATAATTTACATTGTATTATGTGATTTCTAGTAAAGGAGAGAGTTTTTACGTTTGATCTGCTTCGTTATTATACTTGATCTATTCGTTTAAGTAATATAATTATAGCATTAACATAACATGATGTCAAGAAAAAGTGTCACATTTGTGACAAATTTATAAATTTCTTTGAAATACTAGGTTTTTTAGTGACTTTTCTTCAGTTTTTGCTTTGAAATCTTCTAAATTATTTAACCTTTTAACATATTCAAATTCTTTAGTATTTGTTTTAAATAGGTCAATTATAAAATCACTATTTAAATCTGGAGAATTTAATGATGCTAAAACTATACAATTTTCATTTGATATATCGTCAAGTCGTTTGATAATTTTTACATAATCATTGCTTGCTGCAAATGAACCTTTTTGAAAAGTAGGTGGATCAATTATAATAATATCATATGGTCCATCTTTTTTTATTCTTGAAAATGATTTTAGAATATTATGCGGATAAAATTTTACATTTGCTGTACTTAGATTATTTATTCTATGATTTTCTCTACCTATAGATAATGCACTTTTTGACATATCCATATTAACTACACTAGAAGCATCTCCACTAATTGCAGCAATTGAAAAACCACAAGTATATGAAAAAAGATTTAGTACTTTCTTTCCTTTTGCAATTGATTTAATATATTCTCTACCAATTTTCATATCAGGAAAGTATCCTGAATTTTGATTTGATTTTAAATTTAATTTAAATTTTATTCCATTTTCAATAGCATAATTTATATCTTCTAATTCTCCTATAATAACTTCTGGAGCAGAGCCTTGAATATATCTTCTTTGTAAAATAATTGTTTTATGTCTAGATGTGTTAATAAACTTCTTTAACATATTTAAAAGTTCATTTTCTAATTGTATTTCACATTCAAAATAAAATGCAATACTTAAAATATTGTCAATAGAATCAATAGTTAAAAAATTATACCCGTCATATAAACCACTACGACCATGAAATAGTCTTTTAAATTCTTGAGTTAAGTCTTGAGAATTATCTTCTATAATATGCTTTAATTTATTTATATTTATCATTTGGGTATTATACATAAAATTTTTAATTTATATGGAGTTTAATTTGAGTTATTTTGATATTTTTGCATTAGGTTGGAATTTAAATGCTTTTATGTTTGTATTGAATTTTATACTAGTATTAAGTACTACAAGAAGTAATGATCCATCTGTATTAATGGAAGAAACAAAAGTATTACAGGAATTAAAAAATGAATTTGATACATTTTATCCAAATAGGGGATTTGAAACATTAGCCACATATCTAATACCTTTTACTGCATTTTTTAGAGTAGGGTTTAGAATGATTGAGATGCGAATGTTTTTTAGAGCTAATAAAGGGACAAAACTATTTGACTTCATGGTATATAAATATCAAAGTGATATAAATATGGCAAAAAGAAATTAAACTACTCTTCTTCTATATGTGTTAGTGTCATTTCATATACCCATTGTTGTAAATGTCGCATATCCTCATAGATTTTAAATACTCTATTTAATATTTCTTCACTATAAAATATCTTATCAATATTGAATGTTTGATAGGCATACATTGCACCAAAAAAATATAAATATAAAAAACTATCTTCTTTATCTATTCCTCTAGGTAGTCTTTTGAATTTAGCTTCTGGAAATAAATATCCTTTTGATTGTAAATCTTCAATAATATGGTGTAGTTCTTCTCTTTTCTTATTGTCTTTTAAATACTCTCTGAAAGTTTTTAGAAGTGGTTGTTTGAAGTTTCTAATACCAGTAGCTATAAAATATTCATCTTTATCAAAGTGCATATAAAATGAACTACTTTGCATTCTATGGGAAGTACCTTGCCAAAATAAAATACCTATTTTACTTTTCATAGGTGTTTTATCTTTAGAAAATCGTACATCACGATATATTTTAAATAAAGACCCACTAACTTTTGGATTAAAATTAATAGATGGTACTAAAATTTGAAGTGTTTCACCCATCTCTTGAACATAATCTTTTGTTTGTTTTTGTATCTCATCTTCCCATATATGGCGATGATCTTCAAACCATACTTTTGTACTATTTTTTGATAAGTCTTTTAGGAATTTAATCCCTTTTTTTGAGAAACCTTGAAATGACATATTTAATTTATTTTGTTATAGTTGGAAAGTATTTTGGAGCTTCTTCTAAAAGTCTTTTGTATATCTTTTCAAAGTCTGTAGAAAAAATTCTAGTATCACCAATTGATGTAATAAAATTTGTATCACCCATCCATCTAGGAACTGCATGAAAGTGAATATGCTCTGCAATTCCAGCACCTCCGACTTGACCTAAATTCATACCTAAATTAACACCTTGTGCATTTAAAACATCTTTTAAAAGACTTACACCATTTTGTGCTAGTTTTGTCATATGTGCCCAAATTTCAGGATCTAAGTCTTCAAGTTTATCTGTATGTAAATGAGGTATTACCATAAAATGACCAGGTGAATATGGATACTTATTCATAACTATAAAACAATATTCATCTCTATATAATACACCTAAGTCTTCAGAATCATCTGGATTATTAGTAATGTGGCAAAATACGCAACCATCTATATTTTTATGTGTACTAACATACTCGCTTCGCCATGGGCTATATAATCTTTCCATATTCTTTCCTTATATAAAATTAGGTGCATCATTTGCAAATAATATTAGATCACCTGCTTGTGTATGCTCTGATAATATATCTTCCATATTTGCTTTATCTTTTAAGATAATAATTTTATTATTAGATATATTTTGTGATAATATATCTATATTTAAACTTCCTGTTAATATTACAATATCAAATGTTTCATCAACAGCTTTTGCAAATGTTGTATTTGCTTCATCTGTAGATTCTACAAGACCTGGAGTAATAATTACTTTTCGTCCTTTGTGAGTTGAGCTAATTTGTACAGCTTCAAGCATACCTTCTAAGTTTCCATTGAAACTATCATCAAGTATTATTTTACCACCAGCTTCTATTTTTTGTAATCTATGGTCTACAGCTTTAAGACTATAAAATGCTTTTTTAATTTGATCTATACTCATACCAAGTTTATGAGCCATTAATATAACTGCACATAAATTTATGGCATTAAATGATCCTAAAATAGGAGCTTTAAATATTTCTGTCTTTTCTTCAATATCAATTGAAAATTCAATTCCATCAAGATCTGATTTTAGAACTTTAAGATTATTAGGGAATTTTGTGATCGTATCATAATCTAAAATAGGTACAGAATCATGTACAAAACCATGTGCTAATCGTGGAGATTCTAAAAGTTCCATCTTTGTATATATAATATTATCAAGTGTTTTAAAATATTCAATATGTTGTTCTCCAACACTCCCTATAATTGCATACTGTGGCTCTAGAAATTTACTAATAGTTGCTATATCACCTACTTTTCTAGCTCCAGCTTCTGCAATATATATATCAATATTGTTTGGTAAATCTACATTAACATCTTTGATTAATCCATTAATAGTATTAACACTTCTAGGTGTCATATATGTTTTAAATTTCTCTGATAATACTTGATGAAGATAATTTTTTATAGATGTTTTTCCAAATGAAGCAGTAATAGCAATAACTTTAAGGTCTTTTCTTGCTTTCAATTTTTCTTTTGCTTGTGCTTTAAATCTTTGAAGAAATATTAATTCTAATGCAGTAGTAATAGCATAAGTAAATAATAATGGAATTAATACACCAGCTTTTTCACAAGATTGACTACTTAAGCATAGTACTAATACAGCTAGTGTTATAAATAATAATATTGCTAAGAATCTTTTTACTCTCATAGTAAATACAAGTTTTCTATCAAGTTTCATATACCAATATAAAAATGCAGGAAGATGAATAATATAAAAATAGATTTGAAAATAAGCATTATCAAGAAAATAATATAGAGTAAATGGAACTATAAAATAAAATAGATGCCATTGTTTTTTATGGTGTTTGGTTACTACTCTTTGTATTTGATAATTATACCATTGAAGATTTGTAATTAGATACCATCCAAGTATCATTGTTAATAAAATAATTGTAATAATATTAATGTATTCCATTTAATATTTCCTTTTCAATATCATCTGCATTTCTTAAGAAAAAATAGTGATCATCATCGTATGATTTAAATTTTGAATTTTCTATTAGAGAATGAATCAATTTACCAGAGCTTAGTGTCGTAGCTGTATCTGTATCACCCCAAAATAATAAAGCATTGCCTTTGTATTTTTTAAACTCTTTATTAAACTCTTCATCAACAACATTTTTAAATGTTTCATACATGTTTTCATCCATCATATTTACATCACCACTTCTAAGAAGTTTTGTTACTTTTCCTAAGCCAAATTTATTAAATACTTTTGCCATTTTAATTGTGAGTAATGTTTTGGCATTTTTTTCTTCAACTATTCCAGCAGAACTAAGTAATACTAAATTCTTTGGATTTAGTAGTGTGGATACTTTTCCACCAAATGAATGTCCGGCTATTATTGTTGGTTTGATATTTAGAGTATCTAAAAATATTTTCATAATACTTGCATACTTTTTTGTATTTAAAACTACATCACATGAACTTTTACCAAATCCTGGCATATCTATATAAATATGTTTAAAGTATTTGAATTTATCTACAAATCCTTGCTTCATAATCTCTTTATTTGATCCCCATCCATGTAAAAATACTATTGTATTTTTCTTACTTGGATTTATTATTTCATAAGATATGTCAAAAGTATTATTTTCAAATAAGATTTGTTTTACTGCCATTATTTATTACCTTAGATTCTAATAACTTCTACAGTATCGCCTGCATTTAAACTATCACTTCCTTCTTTTTGATAAAGTAGACCACAGTTATCAAGCATATTTGTAAGAATTGCACTTGTACCTTGCTTTTTACCTTTAAAATCAACTTCATAAGTACCATGATTATTTGTAAGGTTACAAGCAGTGAAAATAGTTTTAAATGTTTTGTTTTTAAAATCTTCTGTAAGTTTAGCTTTTAATATCTCAAGCTCTTTATTTGATCCTGAGAATTTATAAATAAGAGGTAATACATAAAGCATAAATGTAACCGTAGAACTGTATGCAAAGCCAGGAAGACCAATAATAAACTTATCACCTTTTCTTGCAAAAAGTATATGTTGACCTGGTTTAATATTTACACCTTGAAATAGTACAGTTGCACCTAATTCATCTTTGATAATATCTTTTACATAATCATAATCACCAACAGACACTCCACCAGTTGTTACAACAATATTTGCATTTTGTAAGGCATTTTCCAAAAGACTTGTGATTGATTTTCTATCATCTTCTACTACACCCATTTGATGTACATTTGCACCATTTTGTTTTGCTATTGCTTCAAGTGTTAAGTGATTTGAAGATCTAATTTGTGCTTTATTTGTTTGCTCTTCACCAAGATCTAATATTTCACTACCTGTACTAGCAATTGCAACAGTTGGTTGAACAAAAACAGCTACTTGAGAGATATTTAAACTTGCCATTACTCCAACTTCTGCATATCCTATTTTTGCACCTTTTGTAATAAGTATTTCATCTTTTTTATAACTCTCACCTACAGCTCTTGTTGCAAATCCAAAAGGAACAGCTTCATTAATGATAATTGTGTCACCATCTACTGTTACATTTTCAATAGGAATTAAAGTATCACTACCTTTTGGCATAAGTGAACCTGTAAATGTTTTAATACAAACTCCACTAATTACGTCTGATTCTACTACAGTTCCAGCTGGATTAAAATCAATAATTTTTATTTTTCCAGATTCTAAATCTTTGTGTTGTACTGCGTATCCATCCATTCCTGAAGTTGGATATGCAGGAAGATTATGATCAGCTATAATGTCATTAGCTAATATTCTATCAATAGCATCTGTTATAAATAACTTTTGAGTTGGTAAGTTGTCAATTTTTATATTATTTAAAATATCTAAAGATTGTTCGTAATTAATTTTAGGCATATTCTATTTTCCTTTTGCTGATTGTATTTGATTAACATAAGTGTAATCAATTTTAATATCTTTTTGTTTTGGTAAGTATTTTGAAATTTGGTTTATTAGTGTATTAAAATCATCGAATAGATAATTTGCCATTGATCCAGGAATAGGATTAATTTCATTTAAATATACTTCATCATCAATTACAAAGAAATCACATCTAATTAAACTACCATCAAATGTATTGTTGTATACCTTAATGAAATTATCTTTTAATTGTGATATTAATTCATCACTAATATTGGCTTTTAAAACCTGTTGAGTTCTATTAAAATCCATATATTTTTTTTCAAAGTCTAAAAATTCCTCTTTTTGTGGTTCTTCGATGATTGAGAATTGAATCTCATTGTTGCCAATTTTAGCTCCAGCAAGATTATATTCTTTAACGCCATTGATAAAAGGTTCTATGATAATTGTATCATCATACTCAAAAGCAACATCAAGTGCATAGTCTAGTTCATCAGCAGATTTTACAATAGATACTCCAATACTACTTCCTAACTTTGTAGGCTTTATAATAACTGGATATTTTTCTACACTAACTTTATCATCTTTATGAAAATATTCACATGGTAATGTTTTTACATTAATAGATGATGCGTATTGCTTTGTAATATATTTATCACATGATACAACACAAGCAGTATTTCGTGGACCTATAAATGGAATATTGAAAAATTCAAATAAACTTGCAAGTACACCATCTTCTCCATCTCCACCATGAGTTAGATTAAGTATAGTATCAATATCAAGTTTCTTTTGTCCAAAAAGTGAAGATTTGAAAAATCCACCCTGAGATATTTGAAGTTTATCATATTTCTTATATTCCCCACTAGAAAATAATTTTGAATTTATTTTAGATGCTGGAATATGATAAAAGTCTCTATGTTGATCTATGAAAATGTATTCAAGAGTATTTTTTAATACTTTTTTCATTGTAATTGCACTTACTATGCTTATCTCATGTTCAAAACTTTTACTTCCAAATATAATTCCTAAAGTCATAATATTTATAATCCTATTTTTGTAATTTTTTTAAGGCTTCTTTTACAAGATCACCTGTTGTTGTGCCGTTACAACCGTTTAAAGCTTTTGTTATAACATCTTTTTTAAATCCAAGTGATTCAAGTGCCATAGCTGCTTCATTTTTATTTCCAATTAAAGGATCATTTGAAGCTTCACCATCTACAACAAATCCACTTAGCTCTACTAAAATACGACTTGCACCTTTAGGACCAATTCCTGGAACTCTTTTTAGCATATCTACATTTTTGTCAGTTACAATTTGAGAGAAAGTTGTAGGTGTAAATGTACTACAAATGGCTAGTGCTACTTTTGGACCAACTCCATTGATTTTTATAACTGTGTTAAAAAGTTTTTGTTCATTAGTATCTGTAAATCCATAAAGTGAAGATGATTCTTCTTTGATTATATGTGTTGTATTGATTTTGATTGTTTCTGTAGTGATTGATGAGCTACAATTTATAGAAGTAAATACTTCATATATTATTCCATTTACATTTATATGTAAGAAAGTTGGTTCTTTTCTTTCAACTTTTCCTTCTAATCCAACTATCATCAAGTTCCTTTGATTCTTTTAATTATAGTGATTATACTAAAATGTTTCTTTAGAATGAAATGTATAAATAAAAAAGTCTAATACAATAGTGAAATGATGGAGAGAGAAATCAAATCACCATTGTAATAGACTTATTTTATAGAAGTAATAAAAATAATTTTTTATTTACCTTGTCTATATGTTTTAGATATAGAGTTCTTTGTATCATGGATTTCTATATATTTTGTAGATACATTGCTTTTTGAATCTTTAATATCATGTACATCTGAATAGTTTGTAGTTGTTTTTGCATTTAGTGTTAATAAAGCACCTGTAATAGTAATAAGTAATAATGTTTTTTTCATAATTTGTTTTCCTTTTTTTGTTTTGATATTGGAAGTTTATCAAAAGAAGACAAATTTTATCTTGATTTAGATCAATAAAGAAGATAAAATTTATCTTCTTTAATTAATATGCTTAAGAATAGGGCTTGCGTGAAGTATTTTATTATATTAATGTATCAGTTCTCGTATAACTTCTGTAGCATAACTACCTTTTGGAAGTGTAAATGATAATTCAAAATGATTTTTTTCTTCTTTATATTCACTATTTACATCTGAAGGAAAAATCCATGCAAATCTTCTAGCTCCATCTAAAAAGTTTGAAGTTTCGATTAACTCTTCTTCAAACTTTAATGCTGTTGCTTCTGGCTTTTTTGTTTTTTTACCTGTAAGTAGTCCTGTTGGAACTCTATCTCTTAGATTGAATTTTTCTGCTTCACTTACTAAATCTTCTGCACAGAATATTCTACCAAATGGATAATGACTCATTAATTCACCTTGCATTATTTTAAATGGGTGTTCTTGGCTTTTCATAAGTTTTAATTCTTCAAGTGGAATATTTAGCATTTCTTCTAATTGTTTTGGTTCAAATGTTTCTATTAGTTTACTAATTTCAATTCTTCTACTAAGCCATTTATTAAATCCATAACTTTGATAAGCATTTAAGTACATTGTTCTTAATTTTTTATTTCGTTCTTTTAAAGTTCCAGCAATAATTGCTTCACCTTTTTTATAGTTGTCTCCATCAATACCAAATCTTTGGAAGCCAAAATAGTTTGCAATACCGTGAGTTGCAATACTTCCTAATACTGATTCTAATTTTCTTACATCTTTTGTAAGTACTCTTTTTAATCTAATAAAAAAGTTATTACCTTTTAAGTGACCAATTTTAATTTTATTGTTGTGATATGTTGTTTCAAGTATTTTAATTTGATTATGTTCAAATTTTTTTAATTTGTCTTCATATTGTTTATGAATGGAGATATGTTGAATAGTCATTGCATTTTTATCTTTTAATCCTGCATATCCAATATCTCTAGTTTTACATCCTACATATGAAGCAAATATTTCTAATGCTGCCCATGTTGTTAAATCTTTTTTTCTAAATTTTATAATAAGATGTTCACCATCTCCTGTGAATTCATAAAGTGGAATTTCTGTAACTACAAAATCTTCCTTTGATTGTTTGAAGTATACATCGATACTACTATGTGATAAATAGTGTTGGTTATTTTTCAAAATGGTGTTCCTTACAGTTGTGTTTATATTTTTTGTTATTTGCTGTAGCAAATATATTTAATTTTACATTGTGTTGTTTTGCTAATTCTTTTATTTTGGATAGATGCTTTTTATTAAATGAAAAAAGAATTTCATACTCTTCTCCACTGCACATAACCTCTTTTGAAATTTCATTAGTAAATTCAAATCCAATATTATTAATTTTACTTAATCTTTGAAGTTCAAACCCAAGTCCATCTGAAATATCCATAGCTGCACTAATATATTTAGATATAGCGTAAAAGAATTTTGGATTAAGTTTTGGTTTAATAAATTTAGATTTTTTAGAAATAGTTTTACCTTCCAAAGCTTTTTCTAAATCTTTTTTTACAGAACCTAATGTACCTGTATAGCAAAGTATATGGTCTTTTTTTATACCAGATCTATATATTGGATTGTTTGTAGTAGAAATGATTGTAATAGATATATCAAGCTTTTCATTTGATACTGTATCTCCTCCAATTATTTCTATATTGTATTGTTTTGCAACTTTTTTAAATCCAGAGGCTAATTGTTTTAATTCTTTTTTATCAAAATGAGGAGGTATTGCTACTGTTAAAAGTGCATATTTAGGAGTAGCATTCATTACAATTGCATCACTTATATTTACTAGCATAGATTTTTGTGCAATTTGTTTTAAGCTCATCCATGATCTTTTAAAATGTACATTTTCAAAAAAAGCATCAGCACTATATACTAATTGTTTTGACGATGAGTGTTTTATTACAGCTCCATCATCTCCAATAATTTTACTTTTTTTAAATTGTTTTATAAAATAGTTTTCTTTGTTCATAATTGTATACTATCTAAATCTTTTATGTATATTTATTAATCTGGTCTTATTATAATTTTAAGTTATACAAAACCATGCTTACAATAGTAACACTATATAGTTTGGATAACGATTGATTATAATAGTTTAAACTAGTTTTTTAATTTTTTTTGTATAATTAAGCAAAATATGTAAATTTATAAAAGGAAAAATATAATGAGTATTCCAATTCATAAGTATGATGTTGTAATCGTAGGGGCAGGACTTGCTGGTTGTGCTGCTGCGAGGGAAGCTGCACACGCAGGACTTAGCGTATGTGTATTAACTAAACTACACCCATTAAGATCACATTCAGGTGCAGCTCAAGGTGGTATTAATGCCGCTTTAAGTGCAGAAGATAGTATTGATCTACATGAGTTTGACACAGTTAAGGGTAGTGATTACTTAGGTGACCAAGATGCTATTAGATTAATGTGTTCAAAAGCTCCTGAAACAATTAGATGGGCAGAAAAAATGGGGGCGGTCTTCTCTAGAAATGAAGAAGGTAAAATTGCTCAAAGACCATTTGGTGGTCAATCAAGTCCAAGAGCTTGTTATGCAAAAGATAGAACAGGTATTACATTACTTCAAACAATTTATGAGCAAGCTCATAGAGATGGTGTTGATTTTAAAGATGAATACTATGTATCTGATTTAATCTATGAAGATGGAAAAGTAAATGGTGTATTTGCTTATGACTTAGTTGACTCTAAACCAATGATATTTAATGCTAGAGCTGTTATGTTTGCTACTGGTGGATATGGTAGAGCATTTAAAATTAATTCAAATGCACATGCAAATACAGGTGATGCACTTTCAATTGTTGCTCGTCATGGTTTACCTTTAGAAGATATGGAATTTGTACAATTTCACCCAACAGGTATTGCTGGATCTGGTGTACTTATTTCTGAAGCAGCTAGAGGTGAGGGTGGTATTCTTTATAATTCTTTGGGAGAAAGGTTTATGGAAAAATATGCTCCAAATAAACTAGAGCTTGCATCAAGAGATGTTGTTTCAAGAGCTATTACTCAAGAAATTTTAGAAGGTAGAGGATGTGGTGAAAATAAAGATCATGTTCATATTGATCTTACTCACTTAGGTGCTGATTTAATTAATTCTAAATTACCAGAGTTAAGAGATTTAGCAATTACATTCTTAGGTCAAGATATGATTGAAGAACCAATCTCTATTGCTGCTACTGCACATTATTCAATGGGTGGAATCCCTTGTGATGTTGATGGTCATGTTAGAAAAAATACAACAGAACTAGTAGAAGGTTTCTATGCTGCTGGTGAATGTGCTTGTGTATCTGTACATGGTGCAAATAGACTTGGAGCAAACTCAGTACTTGAAGCATTATTCTTTGGAAGACATGTAGGTCAATCAATAGTTACTGATGTTAAAGCTGGTATTGAATTTAAAGATGCAAAAACTGAAGATTCAAGTGCTGCGATTGCAAGACTTGAGAAAATCAGAACATCAAGTGGAAATGAAAGAGTACCTGCACTAAGAGATGAATTACAACAATCAATGACTGATAATGCAGGTGTATTTAGAACTGAAGAATCTTTAGTGAAACAAAAAGAGATTTTAAAAGATTTAAAAACTAGATTTGCTGATGTAAGAATTGATGATGATTCAAAAATTTATAATACAGATTTACAAGAAGCTGTAGAGCTTGGTCATATGATTGATTTCTCTGCATTTATTGTAGAGGGTGCAATTTTAAGAAAAGAAAGTCGTGGTGCACATTACAGAGAAGAATTCCAAACAAGAGATGATGAAAACTTCTTAAAGCATACTATGACATATATGGATGAAAATGGAGAACTATCTACTGAATATATGGATGTTGTTCTTGGTAATCATGAATTAGCAGAAAGAACATACTAGGAGTTAATGATGAGTAATAATACACAAAAATTAAAATTTAAAGTATTTAGATTTAATAAAGAAACTGACTACTTACCTCATTATGATACTTTTGAGATGAATGTAAATTCAGATGAACTTGTACTTGATGTAATGAATAGAATTAAATGGGAACATGATGGAAGTTTTTCTTACAGAAGATCTTGTAGACATGGTATCTGTGGTTCTTGTGCAGTAAAAGTAAATGGAAAAGCAACTTTAGCATGTAAAGATAGAGTATCTGATTTAGTAGAACTTTTTGGGGAAGAATTAACTATTGAACCTCAAGATATGAAAAGAGCATATAAAGATATGGTTATTGATAAAGAAAACTTCTGGAATAAATATAATTCAGTACAACCATATTTAGTTGCTGATATTGAAGAATTCCCAACTGAAGAGAATATTGTATCAATTGAAGAGAATGAAAAAATTGATGAAGCTGATTACTGTATCCAATGTGGTAATTGTTTCTACTCATGTCCTGCAGTTTCAGTTAACCCTGAATATATGGGACCAGCTGCATTAGTAAAAGCTTGGAGATTTAATTCAGATTCAAGAGATACTGCACATGAATCAAGATTAGATGATGTTAATCAATTAGGATCAGGAATTTGGGATTGTGTTAAATGTAATGAATGTGCTGAGGCATGTCCAAAAGAATTAGATCCAATTGGAAAGATTACAAAATTACATAATCAAGTATTTGAATTAGGTAAAGCTAACAATGATGTTGCAGTAAGACATGCAGTTGGATTTAAATGGTCAATTATGAAGCATGGTATTCTTGATGAGGGTGAACTAGTAAGATACTCTGAAGGTAATATTGGTGTAATGAAGCATATACCAGAAGCAATTGAAATGTTTAAAAAAGGTAAAATTGTAATGCCTTGGAATATGCCAAAATCTAAGAATTTAGATGAAATTAAAAAATTAGTTGAAATTACTTCAACATCAAAGTTTTAGGGGTAAATAATGGAAAAATTAAAATATGCTTTATACACAGGTTGTACTGCAAGAGAATCTACTCCTGAATTATTAAAATCAACTATGGCAATTGCTGATAAATTAGGAATTGAATTAGTATTATTAGATGAAGCTTCTTGTTGTGGAGCTTCTCATTTACAAGACTTTGATGATATGTTATCACTAGTATTAAATGCTAGAAATATTTGTTATGCTGAGAAACTAGGTCTTGATATGGTTACAATTTGTAATACTTGTCAATTAAATACATCTTTAACAAAAGATAGATTAGATAATGATCCTGTATTAAAAGCAAAAGTAAATGAAAAATTAGCAGAAGTAGGTCTTGAATATAAAGGAACAGCAACAGTTAAACATTTCCTATATGCATTACAAGATGATTATGGATATGATAAGATTCAAGATCAAGTAACAAAACCAATGACAGATACTAATATCGCATCATTCTATGGATGTCATAATATTAGACCAAGTCACTTACAAAATAAAACAAATGGTGCAGAGAACCCATATAAACCAGTTTCTTTAGATAATCTTGTATCAGCACTTGGTGGTAATCCAGTAGATTATGAATCTAAGAATAAATGTTGTGGTTTCCATGTAGAATTACAAAATCCTACTACTGCAAATAGACTAAGTGGTGCAGCTATGACAGATGCAATTGATAACAATGCCGATGTTATGGTAACACCATGTCCTTTATGTCACTTAAGAATGGATGTTCAACAACATGGTATTTCTAAAGAGATTGGAAGAGAAGTAAATATTCCAGTACTACACTTACCACAAATGGTAGGAATTGCTTTAGGAATTGCTCCAGAAGATTTAGGTCTTAACCACAATGTAGTAGAAGTAAACGTATAAAAAAATACACTTTCACACTACTGCTGTGTTAAAAGCTTGATTGTTTACATAAGTAAACTACACAAGCTTTTGCCTTGCATTAGTATAAAACTATAATTTTTTATTACTACTATTTATTTTAAAATACTTCTTTACTTTAGAAAATATCTAAAAGTATAAATCCCCACACAACAACACACATTATAATACTTAAAAATACAATCGTACTACCTACATCTTTTGCTCGTCCTGCCATAGGATGATGTTCTAGTGTTACTAGGTCTACTGCTCGTTCAATTGCGCTATTCGTTACTTCTGCTATAAGTACCATCATTAAAGATATAAACATTAATAATTTATATACTAAACTTGTATCTAATATTATAATAATAGGAGTTAGTATAAAAGCTAATATTATTTCTATCTTAAATGATGTCTCAGTTGTTAATAGATCTTTTAGACCATTGAGTGCATAGCTTGTATTTTTAAAAAAACTATATTTTGGTTGATTTCTCATAATATATCCTTTTCTAAATAATCTATAATATGAGATAATAATTTTATTTGCTTTTTCTTAAAAGGGGGAAGTTTATGTATATCAAATAATTTTACTATCTCATTTTCATCACATAAATATTTTTCCAATAAATAATCATTTTTAAAAAACTTATTAATATAATCTAATTTACTTGCATTTACTAAGTATATACCAATATCCTTATCTTCATTTTCTTGATAAAAATATTTGGTAAGTAAATTTTGTTGAATATAGATACCTGATTCTTCTTCAAATTCTCTTTGAGCAGTTTGCTTAGGTGTTAAATCATTATCGTCTTCAACACCTTTTAAGAAGCCCCATTTAGTATTACTATTTATAGATTTACATAATAATAGTTTAGTAGAGTTGTTTTTTTTTATATAAAGAGCAATTCCATATGCTTTTATTTTATTAATCATATAATATTACGTTTTTTCTTATATAAAGAATATGTGAATATAAATAATACTATTAGTGGAATCAATAATGCAATTTCAGGAATCACTATTGATCCAGCAGATAATTTATTTAGAAAAAATAATATACCCCAAAGTCCTAATGTTAAAGCAATAGCCAATGATGAAAACTTATTAGCATTGAAAAATCTATTACTAATAGAACTATATAGAAAAATTATAAGTATTGCTGGTAATACAAAAAATGGTACAAGAATATTATAATACAAAGTATTTCTAATTATTGTTGTATCTAGATCTTGCTTATATAATAATATGAATGCATGCATAGCATCTATAATTGAATAGTTTGTTTTTACACTATATACATTATCAAGTATTTTTGGTTTAAAACCTTCTAGTGTATATAAAAATTTTTCATGACGAATATCAAGTTTACTGCTATCCCAATCCAGTTTTGATGGTTTGGTAATTATTTTTGCATCTGTAGCGTACCATTTGTCATTTTGAAAGTATGCAGACTTTGCGATTGTAGTTTCAATTAAGTCTTCATTTTGTATATGATAAATACTAACACCTTCAGCTCTTTTTTCTAAAGGATAAAGTTTTTTAAAATAAACAAAATAATCATTATATTTTAGAAATATATTTTCCTTTGTATTTACAAAATAGTCTCCACTTAGTATTTTCTTCTTTTGTTGTTCTGAATATGCAAGTGGAGTTGATTGTATTGCTATGAATAATAATGTTATGATTAATGCCATAAATAATATTGGTTTGATTAGTTGTTGTTTTGTTACACCTATTGAATAAAATGCTACAAATTCATTATTCTTAATAAGATTAATTACTAATATAATCCATCCAAATACAAGTGAAAGTGGTAATACTATTGATAAGATAAAGAATCCATTGTAAAGTATATACAATAGTTGTAGATTTGCTGATTGTGGTAATGAGTTTACATTTTGCAATAGATCCATACCTACAAAAAACATTTCAAGTGAAAAAAATACAATAAAGAAAAACTTGGTATATTTAAATATTAAATACTTTGTAAGAATATTCATTTACTTATCTTTCTTTTTTACACTTAGTGTATATGTTGATTTAATTTGTGTTAAATCATTAGTTTTTTTAATATCTTCAATTGCTTTTATAGTATGATTTATAATAGTATCATTTAATTCTTTGAATTCTTCTTTTGAAAAATCAGATAATACAAAATTAGCTACATCACTTTTAGAACTTGGTTTTCCAACACCAACTCTTACTCTAATATAATCTTTACCACAGTGAGAGTCTATTGATCGTAAGCCATTATGACCACCATGACCACCACCAATTTTAAATTTTAAACTACCAAATTCAAGATCTATATCATCGTGTATTATTATAATATTATCATTTGAAATATCATAATAATCTGCGATTGCAATTATTGATTCACCAGATAAGTTCATAAAAGTTTGTGGTTTTGCATATATTGTGTTTGGTGCTTTATAACAAATTGATTTAAAGTTTGGATTGTTTATATTGTTAGTTGTCAGATTTTTAATTATCTTATCGATAATTAAAAATCCAATGTTATGTCTATTGTGAGAATATTTTTCGCCAGGATTCCCAAGACCTGCAATTAAAAACATAAGTTTATTACTTAGATTTAATTATACCAACGATTGGAACTCTTGGGTCTAAGAAACATTCAACACCAGCTGGTAAATCTAAATCTCTTACTAAGTAGTTATCACCAGTATTAAGATCAGTTACATTAAAGTGGAATGAGCTAGGAAGATTTTTATAATCAGCTTTAACTTCAACTCTTTTTCTATGGAATGCTAAAAGACCTTTATTTTTAAGACCTATGGCAATACCTTCAGTAGTTACAGGTACTTTATAAGTAGCTACAACATTATCTTGTGCAACCATCATATCTACATGTAAAAAGTCTCCTGTTACAGGGTGTCTTTGGTACTCTTGTACTACTACTTTTTTTGTAACTCCACCAATACTTACTTCAAAAGCAAGTTCAGTTTTTTTCTTCATAAATCTAATGAAATCATTTACTTTGAATGCAGCATTGATATTCTCAAGCCCTTTTCCGTAAATGTTAGCAATTAGATAACCATCTCGTCTAAGTTGTTTTGTGCTTTGTTTTGCGATACTATCTCTAAGTATACCTTCTAACATTTTGTTTCCTTGTATTAATTTATTTTGGAAATTGGATTTTATCTAAAAAGTATTTATAAACTTCTTAAATTCAATGCAACAGCATTGTAAAATGGTTCTAATGGAGGTAATACTAAGTTATTATCTCTTTGTTGTTCACCCCACATAGGTTCTGGAAAATAGTTGTCATTTTTAAATCTTGACATAATATGAAAATGTACATGAGGCATATAGTTTCCAAATGATGCAATATTTATTTTATCACATTGAAAATATTGAAGCATTTGTTTTTCTATAATATCTGTAGCTTCCCAAATCATTTGTTTTAGATGCTTATCACACATACTAAATTCTTTTATAGGTTCTTGTGTAAATATTTTTAACCATGGTATTTGTGATGGTTCTATTTCTACTTTTATTAAATTGTTTTCAAAAATTATATCTGACATATATATCCTAAACTATCATCTTCACGTCTTTATGTGAATGGAAAATTCTATGTAGTTCTTTTCGATCATCTTCATTATGAACTAATAGTTCTACTTGATGGCTAGTAAATTTACCTTTACTGCTTGTATTTGCTTTTGAAACATTATGTTCTCTTTTGCCTAAAGTTTCATTCATTATAATTTTAATATCTATCTCTTGACGAATTATTAATTTATATTTCCAATTACAAGGATAGTCTAATTCAAGCTTATGATCGTTTAAATTAATCATTTATAATTGTTCTCTATTAAAATCACCAGTTTTACCACCACTTTTATTTTCTAATTGTACATTTGAAATGATCATACCTTTATCAATTGCTTTTACCATATCATAAATTGTAAGTAAACCAACACTAACACCTGTTAATGCTTCCATTTCTACTCCAGTTTGACCTGATAGTTTTGTAGTTACAGTAAGTTTAAATCCAGGTAAATCATCTAATTGTTCTACATCACAATTTACACCAGTAAGTAAAAGAGGATGACACATTGGAATTAAATCAGGAGTTTTTTTAGCACCTTGTATTGCTGCAATTACAGCAGTTTGAATTACTGGTCCTTTTTTATTGATATTTGATGTTACATTTATAAATGCTTCTGTACTCATAGAAATAATACCACTTGCAATTGCAATTCTTGTTGTATTGTTTTTATCTGATACATCTACCATCTTTGGTCTATCTTGTTCATCTAGGTGTGTTAACTTCATTTGATTCCTTTTGTTATATTTGTAATTGTATCATTTTTAAGTTTATTTATGTATAATGCATACCAAGGCTAATGGCAACATTAGTTAAATTTTAGAAAAAGGTGGTGATTTTAATGCCAGGCATTAGAGTTAAATCTGAAGAATCGTTTGACGAAGCATACAGAAGGTTTAAGAAGCAATGTGACAGAAGTCTTATTGTAACTGAAACTAGAGCTAGAAGATATTTTGAGCCAATGACGGAAATCCGTAAGAAACAAAAAATAAACGCTAAGAAAAAAATGCTTAAGAAACTATACATGTTAAGACGATATGAGTCAAGACTGTAATATTCTTTAAGAGTCCATAAGCCCCTTAATTGGGGCTTTTTTTATGCCAAATTTTTAATAAAAAAGAGAGAATTATGAAAATTGAAAAATTATTTAAAAATAAAAGTATAAATCATATACATAAAATAAGTTTAGCATTTATCGCATTACTTACAGTACTATTCACATCAATATTACTTTACAATACATACTTAGAATATAAAACAGAAATAAAGCAAATTGAAAATAATTATGTAGAAAAACAAAAGAATTTTATTAAAAATGAAACATTAAGAGCCTTAAGATATATAGAATATAAATATAATAAAAATAATAATATAAAATCAGAAAAAGAACTTACATTAGAAATTGTTGATGCAATTGAACAGATGAGAAATAAAGGTGATGGTACAGGATATATATTTATATATGATTTTAATGGTATAAATATTGCCGATCCAATCTTAAAACAAAATGCTGGAAAAAATTTAATAGACTTTACAGATAAAAATGGTAAAAAAGTAATTAAAGAATTAATTGATATATCAAAGCAGGATAATGGAGGTTATGTAGAGTATATTTGGAATAAACCAATAACAAATGTTATGTCACCTAAAATTTCATACGCTATTTCTTTTAATAAATTAAATTGGATGATAGGTACAGGTGTATATTTAGATAATATACAAGATGTGTTAGTTCAAAAAAAAGAAGATTATAAAAATAAAATTATCAAGTTTATAACTCAAATCTTAATATTCTCAATTATTTTATTTTCAATTAGTATTTTAGTATATAAATATTTTACAACAATTATTAGTGATGATCTTAGATTTATTCAAAATAGCCTTTCTAGTTTAGATACCATTGATAACAACATGTTAAGTTTTCTTGAGTTTAAATTTATATCAAAATATATTAATGATATGAGAAATGAATTACAAGACTTAAATAGAAATCTAGAAGACAAAGTAATTCAAAGAACAAAAAAACTAAAAAAAAGTGAAGAATTTTCAAAAGATTTAGTTAAAAAGCAGAATCAATTTATTACAACATCAATTCATGAAATTAATACTCCTCTTAGTATTATTATTACAAATATTGATTTATTTAAATTAAAATTTGGAGAAAATAAATATTTATCAAAGATAGAAGCTGGTGCAAAAGTTATACATAATAGTTATAATGATTTAAGCTATACAATTAAAAAAGAAAGAATTGAATATCCAAAAAGACTACTTTCTTTTTCTAAAATATTAGAAGATAGAATAGATTTTTTTGATCAAGTAGCAATTGGAAATCGTATAAATATTGTAGCAAATATGGAAGAGAAAGTAAGTATACAATTTAATGAAACAGAATTACAAAGAATAATTGATAATTCAATATCTAATGCAATAAAATATAGCTATGTTAATTCAGAAGTAATTATAAATTTATCACGTGAAGGTTCAAAAACTGTACTTAAAATTACAAATACAGGAGATACTATTATTGATGTAAATAAATTATTTAAAAAATATTATAGAGAAAATAAAAGTAGAGGTGGATTTGGATTAGGACTTAGTATTATAGAAAGTATTTGTAAAGTTAATAATGTCAAGATAGATGTTAGTTCAAAAAACTGTAAAACAACATTTAAATATACTTGGAGTTAATTCTTTAAATGCTATATAAGAGCTACAAATAAATATTATAATTATTCAAAATAAATTGTAGGATCTTATATATATGAAAAACTTATTTTAATAATAGAATAAATTTTTATTTCAACTAATACTTACTGGATTTACTCCAATGCTATAACAATGCTACTTTCTGTAACAAAATATTTTATATACCTCTAATTTATATATTTTGTCATTTTTATGTCCAGATGCTATCTTCATGCTATTTTCAAGATATACAATAAAATCTATATTAAAAAAGGAGATTATTGTGGATAATTCAATGGTAGAAAAGATCAAGTCAAATCCTTCATATCAGAAACTTATTTCTGAAAGAAGTTCATTTGCTTGGAAATTAACAATTACAATGTTAACGGTTTATTATGCATTCATTTTATTGATAGCATTTAGCCCAGAAACATTAGGAGCTAAAATAGTAGCTGGAGGAATGGCAACAGTAGGTATACCTGTAGGTGTAGCAATTATTATATTTGCATTTATATTAACAGGAATTTATGTTAAAAGAGCAAATAGTGAATTTGATGGTTTATTAAATCAAGTTAAAGAAGACGTTGCAAAGGATGTTAAATAATGAAAAAGATTTTATTACTTTTATCGATTTTAGTGGTTTCAGCGTTTGCTGCAGGTGCTGATTTAGGTGCAGGAACAAAAGCTGATGAATTAAATGTTCCAGCTATTGTTATGTTTTTCTTATTTGTTGCTGGTACTTTAGGTATTACTTATTGGGCTTCAAAAAGAACAAAATCTGCAAGTGACTTTTATACTGCTGGTGGTGGAATAACTGGTACACAAAATGGTACAGCAATTGCTGGAGATTATATGTCAGCAGCTTCATTCCTTGGTATTACTGGTGCAGTATATTTAAATGGTTATGATGGATTAATCTTCTCTATTGGATTCTTAGTAGGTTGGCCTGTAATTTTATTCATGATCTCTGAGCAATTAAGAAATCTTGGTAAATATACATTTGCTGATGTTACTGCATATAGATTACAACAAAAGCCAGTTAGAATTTTAGCTGCTCTTGGATCTATTGCTGTTGTTATTTTATACCTTATTGCACAAATGGTTGGTTCTGGTAAACTAATTGAAATTTTATTTGGATTAGATTATGAGTTCGCTGTTGTTCTTGTAGGTATGTTAATGATTGCATATGTTGCATTTGGTGGAATGTTAGCTACTACATGGGTACAAATTATTAAAGCTATTTTATTATTAGCTGGTACAACATTTATGTCTATTATGGTTATGGCACAATTTGGATTCTCATTTGATGAGTTATTTAGATCTGCAGTAGAAATTCATTCAAAAGGTGAAGCAATTATGAGCCCAGGTGGTCTTGTATCTGATCCTATATCTGCAATTTCTCTTGGTATTGCTTTAATGTTTGGTACAGCTGGTCTTCCTCATATTCTTATGAGATTCTTTACTGTTGCTGATGCTAAAGAAGCTAGAAAGTCTGTATTTGTTGCAACCGGTTTAATTGGTTACTTCTATATTCTTACATTTATCATGGGATTCGGTGCAATTGTACTTGTACTTGGTGCTGAAGGTGGAGCTTATTTAGCTGAAGATGGTGTAACACTTAAAGGTATGAATAACATGGCTGCAGTTTGGCTTGCACATGCTGTTGGTGGTGATTACTTCTTAGGATTTATATCTGCTGTTGCATTTGCTACAATTTTAGCGGTTGTTTCTGGATTAACACTTGCTGGTGCATCTGCTGTATCACATGACCTTTATGCAAATGCATTTGCTAATGGTAAAAAAGTTGATGAGCAAAAAGAGATGATGGTATCTAAGTATGCTACTGTTGCAATTGGTGTTGCAGCTATTATCTTTGGTATTGCATTCGAAAAACAAAATATTGCGTTTGTTGTTGCATTAGCATTTACAATTGCTGCAAGTGCAAACTTCCCAGTATTATTTATGTCAATCTTCTGGAAAGGTTTAACAACTAGAGGTGCTGTAATTGGTGGATATATTGGTCTTATCTCTGCACTTGTTCTTGTAATTCTTGGTCCTGTTGTATGGACTAGTATTTTAGGAAATGCTGAAGCGATTGTACCTTACAAATTCCCAGCTGTATTCTCAGTTCCATTAGCGTTTATCTCTATTTGGTTCTTCTCTATTACAGATAGTAGTGAAGATGCTAAGAGATGTCAAGATGCTTTCGATGCTCAAGATATCAGATGTCAAACTGGTATTGGTGCAGATGGTGCAGTTGATCATTAATAGATCAATTATACATCATTAAAAAAAGCCCCTTAAAGTAATTAAGGGGCTTTTTTATTAAAATAAAAAAGGAAATTTTATGTTGACAAATGAAGAATTAAAAGAAGCGGTTATGTATAGCTATGATTCAATGACATGGATTACATGGCTTGTACTTGCGTTATTAACAATGAAAACAATACAAGCATTTAATAAAGCATATGCAGATAACTATAACTACACAGCAATGAGAGCAAATACAGATAAGACTGGTATTGCACAATTTTATTATGCTATTATTATGTCTATACTTTGTGTTATTGTATTTTTTTTACCATACGTCCTAAAATAAAACAATACACTATCTAGGATAATATATGAATAAATTCTTAAAACAAATACTTATCTTATTATTAATATCTATAGGCAGCTTAAATGCTGATAGTATGTTTTTATTAACGAAAATAAAGAATGTATATTTAGTAGTTGAAAATTATAATACAAATATATCAAATACAATTAAAAAAGATATTAAGGAATCTCTTAAAAGTACTACCGATGAACTAAATATTGATTCTAGTGGTTATTCTCATAGAACATTAGTTGTGATGATTTATAATAGTTCTGTAAATAATACTTTGATTTTAAATGTTGATTTATTATTAGGAGAAGAAGTTAAAAGACTTGATGACAATGAAGAAGTATATGCTCTTACATATGAAAAAAGATCTACTATTGTTGTAGGTGATAAAATAGGTGAAGATTTGGAAGATGAAGTATTAGATAATGTTGATTTATTATTAAGTGATTTTATAGAGCAATATGAAGAGGATAATGAATAATGAAATTATTTTTAATTATTGTTGTATTAAGTACAAGTATATTTGCTAAGAGTTATAAACAATTTGCATCAGAATTTAAGTATGAAACAAATTATAAAATAGCCTTAGAAAAAGCAAAGATAGAAAAAAAAGATATTATGTTTGTTATGACAGCAAATTTTTGTCCATGGTGTAGTAAGTTTATTAAAAGAGTATTATCTAAAAAAGAGATAAATAAAAATATTCATAAAAAATTTATACCATTAATATTAAATAGAGAAGAACATAAATTCCCAAAAAAATATAATACACCATTTATTCCCGTTGTTTATATTGTTGACTATAAAACAAATGAAATAAAAAATAAAATTGTTGGATACTCTAACAGGTTTAAATTTATTAGATTAGTCAATGAGTAATATCTAAAAGGAAAATTATGCAGTTAATAGAACAAAAAAGTTTTTTAAAAAAAATAATGCCTTTTGATACTCTTGATGAATTTAGTTTAGAAAAAATCACTAAAGAGCTTGATATTGTTTATTTTAAAAAAGATGAAATAGTTTTAACAAATCAAGAAAAACCTGAATATTTATATTTCATTATAAAAGGACTTATTCAAGAGATACATGAAGAAGAAGTTTTATCAATATATGCTCATCATGAATACTTTGACCCAATATCAATTATAGAAAATAAGGTTAAACATACTTTTGTTGCTACACAAGAAACAATTTGCTATGCACTAAAAAGAGATTTTTTTCTTTCTTTTATTTATGAATATGAACATATTGAAGGTTACTTTTTTCAAACTATATCAAATAAACTAAATTCTAATATTTCAAATGAACAAAATAAAGAATTTACAAATTTTATCATAGCTAGAGTTCAAGATGCATATTTACAACAACCTATTATAGTTGATGGGAATATGAGTATTTACGATGCTGTTTTACAATTACAAGGAAATAAAGCATCTTCTTTACTTGTGAAAAATGAAAAAGGTGAATTAGGTATTGTAACTGATACTGATTTTAGAGAAAAAATAATTTTAAATAGAATGAGCTTTGATAGTCAAATAGCCCAAATAGCAACATTTGGATTAAAATATGTTAGTAATGAAGAGTTTTTATTTAATGCCCAACTTTCTATGCAAAAACATGGTGTAAAAAGGCTGATTGTACAAGATCATAATACAAAAGAAATAGTTGGAGTTCTTGATCTCATCTCTTTAACAAGTTTTTTTGCATCACATACATATGCAGTTAGCTTAGAGCTTGATAACGCTACAACAATAGATGAATTAAAAAGTGCTAGTGAAAACTTTATTAATGTAATTCGTACTTTATATGCTAAAGGTGTAAAAGTAAGATATATTTCAAAACTAATTGGACAATTGAATGGAAAATTATTTCATAAACTTTTTGAACTAACTGCTCCTGATGACTTAATTGAACAATCTACATTAATTATAATGGGTAGTGAAGGTCGAGGGGAACAAATATTAAGGACAGATCAAGATAATGCCTTAATTTTAAGTGATAGTTGTACTGTATCAGAAGAAATTATAACAAAATTTGCCAATGACTTTTCATCTCATCTTTGCGATTTTGGGTATCCAGAATGTAGTGGAGGAATAATGATTAATAATCCTTATTGGAGATTTAATGTTAAAGACTTTAAAAAGAGATTACATGAATGGGTTTATTCAAATAAGAAGAAAGACTTAATAAATTTAGCAATTTTTTATGATGCAATTTCTGTATGTGGAGATAATAAACTTCTAGATGATTTAAAAAATCATTTATATAGTATTTGTAATCATAGCCCTTTATTCCATACTTCATTTGCAAGGCCATTATTGAATTTTGAAACACCATTAAGTATGTTTGCAAATTTTGTAGTGAGTAAGAAAGATCATAAAAATGAGTTGGATATTAAAAAAGGTGGTATCTTTGCTATTGTTCATGGTGTAAGAAGTCTAAGTTTAGAATATAATATATATGAAACAAATACTGTTGAGCGTTTAAAAGAACTTAATAATAAAGAAATAATTGATAGAGAAACTACAAGTGAACTAATTGAAGCTTTTAATTTTTTATTAACTCTTAGGTTAAAAGCACGACTTGAAAAAATTGATGCTGCCCAGCCATTAGATAATTATATTAATCCAAGTAAATTAACTATTTTAGAAAAAGATCTATTAAGAGATAGTTTTAAAATTGTAGATAATTTCAAAAAGTTTTTAACTTATCATTATAAATTAAATATACTAAGTTAATATGTTTAATATAATTAAAAACTATTTTAATAAAAAAAGTTTAAAAGATAAATCATATTCTTATTTATTTGAACCATATAACGATGATGAATATGTATGTTTTGATTGTGAAACAACAGGACTAAATACAAAAACAGATGATATTATCTCTATAGGTGCAGTGATTATTAAAAACAATAAAATATTAGTAAGTAAAAAATTTGAAAAGTTTATAAAACCTAAAACATCTTTGGATGCCCAATCAATAAAAATACATCAAATTAGAGAATGTGATTTAGATGATGCTAAAGATATTGATGATGTAATTACCCAATTTTTAGAGTTTATAGGAAACCGTCCTCTTGTAGGATATTATTTAGAATTTGATATTGCCATGATTAATAAATATGTGAAACAAAAGATAGGTAGTCAACTACCAAATAAACAAATAGAAGTCTCTGCCATGTATTATGATAAAGTTATTGGTAGAATTCCACAAGGGAATATTGATTTAAGATTTGATGTAATTATGAATAAATTAGGATTACCAATATTATCAAAACATGATGCAATAAATGATGCAGTTATGACGGCAATGATATTTCTAAAATTAAATAAAAGTACATAAGTAAGTTTCATTTATATGTAAATTTATATGGGGTTAACATTATACAATTTTGGAGGAATTGGCAGTTATCTTACTTATGTATATGTATTGTATTAAAAACTTGTAGCATCACTATATCATAAAATCATAATGCCACAAATTTGAAACAAACACAAAATCTATGTGAAAACACAAACAAGAAGAACATGAATCTAATTTTATACTTTTCAATTTCCTAAAATAAAGGGGGGAAAAAGAAGCCTTAATGTTTATGTAGTGAAATTATAATAATATTTAATATCATGAGCATAGCAAATATGTCAAATTTTTTAAAATTCATTATTGTTACATTATGAAACAGTAATACTCTAATTATTATAGATATAAGTTATATTATATAATGCTATACTAGTGCTATATACAGAAAATATAATAAAATTATAGCAATTACAAAAACAAGGAAAAAAAATGAGTGAATTTTTCAACCCAAAAAAAGAGATGTTTAAAAATCCAGAATTTGGAAGTATGGACGATTATAAACAATTAGTAGAGAAGTTTGACAATGACTATGAAGGTACATGGGCAAGTTTTGCAAATGAGAAGATAGATTGGTTTAAGAAGTATGATACAATTTTAGATGAGTCTAATGCACCATTTTATAAATGGTTTA
>Ga0209665_1000167_pt1 | contig 61065 bp, 66 predicted proteins | sample SaaInlV_200m_DNA_2_FD_184675 | JGI IMG/M metagenome (GOLD analysis project Ga0209665, IMG submission 184675) | Marine microbial communities from expanding oxygen minimum zones in the Saanich Inlet - Saanich Inlet SI074_LV_135m_DNA (SPAdes) (version 2) | ecosystem: Environmental > Aquatic >... | reverse complement strand
CCTCAAAATCATTTAGACTGCCTGTAACTGAAAAGCCAATAACACTTTGCGTATGTTTTGCGTATGTTAGCTTACAAGCGATTTGGTTAATACTAGCGCCAGAGCCAACAGCATCATCAATAATTAGTGTTGTTTTAAATTTTGCTTTATTGTTAACAATAAAAGTATTTTGTGCATTTTCTATTCTGTCTTCTATTTTTTTTAAGGTTTTTTGCGGCACTCTAACATCGCCAATAACCTTAAGAACTTCAATTTTCGCAAGACTAAGCGACAACTCAGATTCTAGTACCTTCATAAACTGAATTTGTCTTGGTACGGTTGGCGGCACAAAAACTACCGAGTCAATATTTTGACTTTTAATCATTTTGACAATTGCTGGCTTGATAGATGCAGCTATCTCTTTCATCTTTGATCTATCTTCCCCTTGCTTTGCGTACAACAGTTTTTGCCCCATTTTGGTTTTTCCAAAAATTTCCACCGCATAAAAATCAAAATAAAACAGTTTGTCTACACAACAGTTTTCGCCAAAAGTTGTGTTCATTTTTTTGCTGGCATCTAGCAGATCATTGTCTTTTTTCTTTTGGTATTTTTCAATAACTTTTTTAAATTCTTCGGCTTTTTTACTGATATCAAAATTTCGCTTATTGCACCATTTTTCAAATCCATTAATGCCAGACAGCTCTGTACCTGCGGGCTCAATAAAGAAGAAGTTTTTATCAACAATGCTTTTGGTGTCTGTATTAATTTGGTAGTCTGAAATGGTTGTGTCGTCAGTTATTGCTGTATAAAAAACTTTTGGGGCTGAGCCTATTTTTTTAATAAATCCCATTTCTACAAGTTTTTTTAAATGGCGATGGATCATTTGTCGATTGATATCAAACTGTGTATTAATATCAGCAGGGCTTGTCATGTCTGAATTTTGAATATACGTCAGTATCTGTTGGCGCGTATCGGGCTTGCTATTTTTATTATCTGTATATTTCATGGTTAATAGTATACAGTGTACAGTGTACAGTACATAGTATATTATTTAAATAAGTTAAATCAGCAACTTCACCAACAAAACATCTAATCTTCATTTTTGACTAACAATCAAAAAATATAATTCAGTTTATTTAATGGAGTTATCTAATGAACAAACTGAATATCTTATCAAGTGGCGTGGTGGCGCTTGTATTAACAGCTAACGTAATGGCAGGTGGTGATCCGCGCGATTTTGGCCCAGTAGAATCATTTGATTCGCTTGATTCGATGACTATATCTAGTGATGAGATTATCGAGCAAGAAGTGATTAGTAAGCCAAGCTTAGGCATTATTATCACCGAAGAAGTGCACAATACTTGCAAGAGTAAGTTGAACTTATCTGAGAGTAATGTTGTTAGATTTAAAGAAGCGCTGTTTAGTGGAAACCTGTACAACATAGGTCCATTTGATGCTTTAGGCACTTTGTTTTCACCCGGGCGATGGGATAACTACTTTGATTGTGTAAAAATGCACAGTGCATCTAAATAATTAATATTGACTTTGTATTCAATATTAATTACAATGAATACACTATAACCAATTGGAGTCAATATGTCTCAAACCACAATGACAGTTAGGCTAAGCGGCGATTTAAGTGATTTTGTTGCAAATAATGTCGATGAAAATGGGTCTTACGAAAATATAAGTGAGTATGTTCGTAGCTTAATTCGCGATGATAAAAAACGATTTGAACAAGAGGCTTTTGAGAGACTTAAAGCCGAGCTAACACTGGCTTTTTCTGCACCAGACTCTTCTTACTCAAAGCTGAGTGCGGAAGATATTTTTAACAGAAATAGCTAAACAAAATCTATGCTTAATGTACAAAACTCCGCCTCATTAAAAATAGATGAGATATATCGATACACAATAAAAACTTGGGGAAAAAAACAAGCCAAAATTTATATTAACGGCTTGTTTGAATCTTTTAATAATATTGGTAGTAATTTAGTTGTGTCTTATCCAATGCCTGCAGATTTTGGCATTGATGGCTTTTATTTGAGATATGAAAAACACTATATTTATTGGAAATATTTAGATAATGGCGACATTGGTATTGTTACAGTACTGCATGAACGCATGCATCAGATTAAGCAGTTTAATCAAGAAAGATAATCGGTGAAATATCAAAGCTAGAGATTTTGTTTTTTGAGCCACTAATGATATTTTTTAAGCTGCAAATCAAGCCTGTATTGACTTGTAAAAAATAGTCAAAAAAAACAGCAAATCTTCACCCAAAACACATTTAATTTACGCTACAATTGAATACAAATTCAAGTCGAATTTTTAGTCTTTTTGTTAATTTATTGTTGTTTTTTATAAATCAGCTGTAGGCTCTTATTCCCTTGATTTTACTCACATTTTTTTATAATTTTAGGAGGATTTATGGAAGAATTTAAAGACATTGGTGTGACCTTGGATGTAGTGCTATCAATACCTGCAAAGACTAACGCTGAGGCCTATGAAAGGCTTGACAATATGGATGTATTAAAACTACTAAAACTGGCTGTAGAACAGTGTGAATTTAAAGAGCTAGAAAGCGCAACAAAACATTAAAAATAAAACAAACAAATAACCAAATAGGGGATAAAAATGATTAGAAGATCCAAAGGCCACGCGGTGGTAGAAGTAATGAATATTGACAGAGAAATTAGAGCGGCATTTAGTAAGCTTGTGGATGCAATGGCATTTCATAATAATGATGAAATTAACATCGAAAAAGCCAGAATGCAATTTAAAAGAATTTCTGATCGAGTGATCCGTGATTTTGAAGAAGATATGTTGGCTTTTCCGGCGTATAAAGATTCACAAAGACCTGTTGACAGAGTGATGCGCGCTTAGCGATGTCGTTGTTTAATATTTTTACCAATCGAAATCAAGTCTCTGGCGTATCAAATGAGTTTGCTAACGCTGCTTGCCAATGCGTACAGCAAGAGCTGGATTTATCTGAGCTTAATTGGATGGATACCAGTGCGTATACACGCTCAAAGGAGATGCTAAGACATAGCTCAGCTATTGCTATTAGAACACGCTTGGCGTTTAACAAGCAAAGAGATTTGTTTGAAGGGGTGTAGGGCTTGATCGCACCAGAAGTATTAGAGGTATTAAGACAAGAGTCAGCTTTTATTACTAGCCCCATTCATGGTGCTAAACACTGGCAAACGGTAGAACGCAACGGACATTATCTTGCTAACTTTAATGGTGCTGATAAAGCGGTACTGTCTTATTTTGCGTATTTTCATGATTGTATGCGTGAGAATGAAGGCCGCGACAAAGGGCACGGCCCTAGAGGTGCTGTATTCGCTATGAAGCATCGAGATATCATTGATCTTAATGATGTGCAGTTTAAGCAGCTGACAGACGCTTGTAAGGGGCATACGTACGGCACACGCCCAGAATGCATTACCATTAACACTTGTTGGGATGCTGATCGGCTAGATCTTGGCAGGGTAGGAATTGATCCTGACGCTAGTTATTTGCATAATGATGAGGCCAAGCGTATTGCCGATGAGTGTGATTTTGCAAAACTAATCAACTTCACAGTTAAGGATAAATCTAAGCAAGGCATTAACAAAGTAGTGTTTGATCTAGACAATACTCTGATTTGTGAAAAAGGTGAGCGTGTACGATTAGGTATGTTTGAGTTGTTATCTTCATTAAAGTCGAATGGCATTGAGATGAGTATATGGACTGCTAGCACTAGGGCTAGAGCTGAGTCAATTATTGATAAGCTTGGTTTGAATGAGTACTTTATTGATGTGGTGTATCGAGACGATTATGACCCTGATGCAACTTGGGGTAAATCTTTACCTAAGGATATTCGATATAGTAATGGCGATATGCTGGTGGATGATAGCAAGAAGAATATTGAATTTGTAGAATCTATTGGGCTTAAGGGTTTTCATATTACGCCGTATATCAGCTATGTAAACCCTGAGCCAGATTTGGACGAGTTAGAGCAAATACACGTCATGATATTGCCTGAGGTGGCATTTAAGATTAAACGAGAAAGTCACCTACTTAAGCGCATCAAACGATTGTTTGCTAAAAATAAACCAGTGCCTAAATGGATTGAATGTTGATTGGTGCTATTTACAGCTTGAGTTAAATTTATTATTTTGTTATAATACTATTAATCGTATTATTTAAGGTGTTACTATGAATATTGTTGCAAATGAACTTAAAACCCGTGGTGTTGGCGTGTTTGACGAAATATTAAAGCATAATGATGAGGCTATTATTAGTGTTAGGGGGGAATCTAAATACGTTACAGTAAGTCTTGAGAGATATAATTATCTGCGTGAATGTGAGCTTGAGGCTGCATTGCAAGAAGTAAGGGCTGAAATTAAGGCTGGTAAAGGTGAGGTAATGAGCGCTGACGAACATCTGTCTAAGCTTTAATGTATCAGTTAGTTTTTACACCTTCGTATGAAAAACGAGTCAAGAAGTTTTTTAAAAAGCACCCTGAAATAAAAAAACAATATGCCAAAACCATTAGGTTAATGGAGGCAGATCCTTTTCATCCGTCACTTAGAATACACCCGCTTGTTGGTAAATTAAAAGAACTGCATTCAATTTCAATTAATTTAAGTTATAGAATTAGTATTGAATTTATGATTGAAGACAAGAGAATTACTCCTGTTGATATTGGCACTCATGACAAGGTATATAAGTAAATAAGCGTTACAACAAAAAAAGCCCGCATCAGCGGGCTTTTTAATGGGTGTTGCTTAAGGTTATCCTTAGAACGGAATATCGTCATCAAAACCAGCGTTATCGACTGGCGTGATAGGGTCTTGAGTGGCTGCAGCTTGTGCTGGCGCTGCTGATGCACCAGCTGGTCTTGGTGCGCCACCGGCATCGTCACGACGATCTAACATTTGTAGTGTGCCGTTAAAACCTGATATAACGATATCAGTAGCGTATTTTTTAACACCGTCTTGCTCGTAGCTTCTGGTTTGGAGCTTGCCTTCAACGTAAACTTTAGAGCCTTTGTCTAAATATTGGCCAGCGATCTCGGCTAGTTTGCCAAATACACTAACGCGGTGCCATTCTGTTTTCTCTTGTTTTTGTCCGGTATTTTTATCTGTCCATGACTCTGAAGTTGCGACTGATAAATTGGCAATTGCGTTGCCGTTTGATGCGTATTTAACCTCGGGTTTTGCGCCTAAATTACCTACTAAAATTACTTTGTTGATTCCTGCCATTTTGTTACTCTCCCGTTGGTTTTTGTTGTTGCATGGTGAGCATGATCCCCCACCAGATTATTGCCATTAATGTGGTGAATAAGAATACACTATTTAAGCCGTAAGTGTTGTAAATCCACCCGCCAAATACACCACCAATGAATGCACCTAAAAATTGAGAGGTAGAGTACATACCCATTGCTAGGCCACGCTTAGCGCTGGTTGCAGTTTTTGAAATAAGTGAAGGTAGCATGGCCTCCATGGCGTTAAATGCGATAAAAAATAAAGTCAGTAAAATAAAGAAGGTGGTGTAGGTGAGTGGGGTTTGGTAAAACAAGATTTGACTCATGATCATGATTGAAATAGCAGTAAGAATCATGGCCTTATGTTTGTGGTATTTTTCAGCCAAGATGATCATCGGCAGCATACCAACAAATGAAACCAGCATAACTGGTAAATACATGGTCCAGTTGTCTTTTAAATCGGTAGCAACAATGTTGTTTTCAACCAGTAGTATCGGCATCACAATGAACGCACAAGTAAGGATTAAATGCAGGGTGAAAACACTAAAGTCTAGCTTTAGAAGGTTGGCATTCAAGACTTGTTTAATATTGGAAATAGAAAGCGTGTATTGCGCTTGTGGCTTAACATAAGGCAGGGTAAACACAATGCCTAGTGCTACAATAGATAAGCCAGCAATGACCCAAAACAACCCTGAAATACCTAGATTAACCGTAATCAGTGGGCCAATCAGTAACGAGAGCATGAACGCCATGCCGATTTGCATACCAACAAAGGCATTGGCTTTGGCGCGTTGATCAGGTGAAACAAAATCAGCCAAAAAGGCCATTAGCACTGCAGAAATTGCACCACCACCTTGTAAGGCTCTACCAACCACAACACCAATGATGTCAGTAGCATTAGCAGCGACTACACTACCAATAAAGAAAATAATAAGGCCAACAATAAGCATTGGTTTACGGCCGATTTGATCAGACAAATAACCAAATGGGATTTGTAAAAGTGCTTGAGTTAAGCCGTAAATACCAATGGCAAGGCCAATTAAATAAGGCGTGGTGTTTTCATATTGAGTGGCGTAGACCGAGAAAACTGGAAAGATCATAAACAACCCGAACATACGAGTTGCCATAATAGAAGATATCTTAAGCGCGAAAAAGCGCTCTTGCTTGTTCATTAATGTGAGTTAGTTAGTCTTCTAAAGAATAGTGTGGCGTATAAAGCGGGTAGCTTTTTGCTAGTACGCGACGAGTATCTTTGGCAAATGTATCAGCACTGATTACATCGTAGTTATGCGCCATTAAGTGTAGTGCTGCAGGTATAGAAGGTGTGTTTGGGTATTTTTCAATAATGTATTTGCTGCGGTTAATAGCGGCGATGTTAGCACCTTTTTTGGTGTAGTAAATTGCCACAAAAAGCTCGTGTCTAGATAAGATGTTTCTAAGGATGATTAAGCGAGATTTGGCTTCTTCAGCGTATTCAGTTTTTGGGAATTTGTCAATCAAAGCAAGGTAATAATTAAAGGCATCGCGTACTGAGTTAACATCGCGCTGAGCGTTGTCAGTAATGTAATCGTCTAGGATTGAACGAGATTTGTCTTCTGAGATGACGCCACGTAAGTAATAGGCATACGGGGTAGAAAAGTGATCAGGGTAAAGCTTGATGTAGCTGTTTAGGCGATCAATGGCTTGGTCGTAATCTTCACTCTTGTAAAGTGCGTAGGCGATTTCTAGTTTGGATTGTAGGGCGTATTTTGAGCCTGGGTAGGCTGCTTGTAATTGCTCGTAAAGCTCGATGCCTTTATCTAGAGAGCCAGCATTAATTTGCTCTTTGGCTTGTTCAAAAAAAGTTTTTGGTGACCAACCTTTGGTAATAGACTCTCTTTTGGTTTCTTCTTCCCAGAAACAACCACTCAAAGATAGGGTTAAGAAAGGCAAGATTAAAACAAGTTTGAGTATATTTTTCATTGATTTTAGGTAAATTTATTACTGATATTGCGTAGCATTATACTGACGTGGTTGTATTATAATGGCAAAGATTTATCCATATTTTAGCCCTATATTTTTTAGATGAGTTTATTTGAAAAAAGAATCTTAATTAGTGATCTGTGTGAGACGCTGGACACCTATATGTCAACAGATCAGGTTGAGAATGTCTATCAAGCTTACATTGTAGCGGCTACGGCGCATGATGGGCAATATCGCCGCTCAGGCGAAGCCTATGTATTTCACCCGATTAACGTGGCGATGATTTTGGCTGAGTTAAAGCTAGATTATTATTGTATTGCAGCGGCGTTATTGCACGACTGTATTGAAGACACCACTCTAACACACGAAGACATTGTTAATGATTTTGGTGAGGAGGTGGCGCATATTGTACAAGGCGTGTCAAAGCTAACGGGCTTAGAGTTTCATTCAAATATTGATCAGCAAGCGCAAAACTTTAGAAAGCTATTTTTAGCCATGAGTACTGATATGCGGGTGATGATGATCAAGCTGGCTGATCGTTTGCACAATATGCGCACACTCAAATCAATGAGTAGAAAAAAGCAATTACGTATTGCTAAAGAAACAGCTGAGATCCACGCACCTATTGCTAGGCGTTTGGGTTTAAACAGTATTAGAGTTGAGCTGGACAACCTGTGTTTTGAAATTATCAGCCCTTATCGTTATAAAGTGCTAACGCGTCAAATCAAAAAACAATGTGGTAATCGTAAAAAGATCATTACTCATATTCAAGGGGAAATTGAAAACCGATTAAACCAAGAAGGTTTGAGCAAGGTGAAGATTACCGGGCGCCAAAAACAACCTTGTAGTATTTATAAAAAGATGAAAATCAAGCAGTTGAAATTCTCTCAAGTGCTTGATATGTATGCTTTTAGAGTGATTGTAGATGATGTGGCGCAGTGTTACCAAGCGCTGGGCATTATTCATAATTTGTACAAGCCTTTGCCTGGCAAGTTTAAAGACTATGTGGCTTTGCCAAAATCAAATGGCTATCAGTCATTACATACGGTTTTGTTTGGGCCGAATAAAATCTTTATTGAGGTACAGATTCGATCAAAAGACATGCATTTTGTTTCTGAATACGGTATTGCTGCACATTGGCATTATAAGAGTGACAGTAGTAATCCTGCAGAATTGGCCAGTAATTGGCTGGGCTCGTTGTTAGAGATTCAGCAAAACTCAGGTACTTCGGTAGAGTTTTTAGAAGAAACCAAAACTGACTTATTTCCTTCAGAGGTTTTTGTATTTACCCCTAAGGGTGAAATTATTCAATTACCTTATAAATCAACGGTGTTGGATTTTGCCTACGCAATCCATACCAATGTGGGTAATCAGACGGTAAAAGCCAAGGTGGATCAAGTTAATGCATCGATTTCAGCCGAGCTAAAATCAGGGCAGACGATTGAAATTATTACTAATAAAAAGGCCAAGCCGCATCCAACTTGGCTACAAATAGCGGTTACTGCTAAAGCAAAAGCCTCTATTAAAGTTAAACTTAAAGAGGAGTCTGCTTCTGAGTTGATTCAGCTGGGTGAGTATTTATTGAGTAACGCTTTAGAGTATCAGGGTGGTGGCAGCCCAATTAGCGAAGAGAGTTGGGCGGCGTGCTTGCAAGATTTTAAGTGTGACTCTAAAGAAGATTTGTACATGAAAATCGGTCTATCTGAGGCAATGGTATCTGTTGTACTTAACAAGCTTCAATGCGATGGTGATCATTGTGTTATCAAGAATATCAGTATTACAAAAACTCAAGGCAAGGCAATTAGTTTTGCCCATTGCTGCTATCCAATTCCGGGCGATAAAGTGGCCGGTGTACTAACCACCAGTAAAGGCTTGGTAATGCATCGATTTGACTGTGGCAATTTGATTCATGCTAAGCAAAAAAATGAACAATGGCTGGAGATTGATTGGCAAGCAGATGAAGCTGAAGAGTTTAATGTGTTGGTTCGAGTTCAGGTAGAAAATCGCCGTGGTATGCTAGCCTCTATTGCTAACGTTATTGCCCAAATCGGCGTTAATATTGAACACCTAGAAGTAGAAGAAAGAGACCACTCGATGAAAGCGCTTAACTTGGTGATTAGTGTGGCGAATGCTAGCAAGCTGGATGAGGCGCTATATGCGATAAAAAGCTTAGAATTTGTGCACTCAGTTGCGCGGGCATAACTAAGAGACCTTTATATAAATATGAATAGTCATCAAAACCCCATCTTGCACCGAATTGAATATTTTTTAAAACTCACTTTAGCTCTACTAGAGCAAGCTTTAAAAAAAAACTCAATTCGGTACAATCTAGAATTTTGCTAATCATCCATACCCATACAAAGATCTCTAAAAAACAGGTGAATTTTCACCCTCAGTAAGCTCATTTTTTGATTAAAATTAAACCTATCTTTTTATACTTACTTTTCTAAGGTATTAACATGAAATGGACTGATTCTCTTGATATTGCTATTGCGCTAGACGAAGCACACCCTGACTTTGACCCGACTTTTATTAATTTTGTCGATCTAAGGAAAATGGTAATCGCACTAGAGGAGTTTGACGACGAAGCTGACAAATCAGGCGAAAAGATCCTTGAGGCAATTCAAATGAACTGGCTTGAAGAAAGAGAATGAAACTAATTAAGCCGTTTATTGTATTTATTGCCTTAAGTTTTGGCGCTGCCCAGGCAGTGCTTGAAGTTACGGTTGTTAAGAAAGACGAGGACGCCTTTCCTATTATTGTTAGTCATTTTGAATTAACCGGCAAAGGTGCACAAGATAAAGATATCTCTAAAATCATTCAGGCCAATTTAGAGCGCTCAGGGCGTTTTAATGTAGTGATTCCAGACATCATCATTAGCCAAGATGTTAATGCACAACACTGGAAACATCAGGCTATTGAGGCTGTGGTAACCGGCAGTATTGAGCAGCAAAGTGATAAAATTTACAAGCTGTCAGTGAGTTTGTTTGATGTCTATAGTAACAAGCAATTATTCACCAAAACCACGCGGGTGCACGTGAGTGGCTTTAGAAAAGTAGCACACCAATTGAGTGACCATATTTACGAAGCACTTCTAGGCGAGAGTGGTTCGTTCAATACGTTGCTAACTTACGTTACAGTCACCACTGATGCCAAAGGTGACAAAGAATACCGACTCAATATTTCTGATTCTGATGCCATGAATGTGAAGAGTCGAATCAAACTTAAAACACCTATTCTTTCCCCAGTTTGGTCGCCTGATCGTTCGTATGAGCACAAGAAAATCGCCTATGTTTCTTTTGAAAATGACCGATCTGAAGTATTTGTGTGGCATCCGTACACTCGCCGTAAAATTGAAAAATTACCTCGTTTTGATGGCATTGCCTCAGCACCGAGCTGGCACCCAGATGGTAAAAGCCTGGTGCTAACTTTGTCTAAAAATGGTAATAAAGATATCTACTCTTATACATTAGCTGACAAAAAATTAACCCAACTAACGCACAACCCTAGTATTGATACCGAAGCCAGTTATTCGCCTGATGGCACGCAGCTTGCCTTTACCTCTAACCGATCAGGGCAGGTGCAAATCTATATCAAAAACCTAAGCACTGGCAAGATTAACCGAGCCACCTTTGAAGGTAGATACAATGCCAAAGCCGTGTTTTCACCAGATGGCAAAAGCTTAGCAATGGTGCACCGAGTTGACAATGACTATCGTATTGCCATGCTTGATATCAAAACCAAAGATTTAAGCATGATGACTGACAATGAGCTAGATGAGTCACCTTACTTTTCCCCGAATGGTGATATGATTATTTTTGCCACCAATCGTAATAACAAAAATTTACTATCCGTGGTGTCGGTTGAAGGCAACCGATCTTACGAGCTTTCTTCGCAAACAGGCGAGGTAAGAGAGCCGAATTGGTCAACTTATTTAGAGAAATAAAATAAAAAAATAGAGCAGGAGAAAAAAATGAAAAAAATTATATTATTACCCCTTGTGGCCATATTAAGTGCTTGTACAGGTGCTGATGGTATCTTGGGATCGAACACGGTGTTGATTGAAGAAGGAGGTAGTGAAGGCAAGGCAGTTGATGCGATTGTGCGTGATGAGTCTAGTTTTAATTGGAGCGACTTAACCAATCCTTTTAACAAAGCTAGTAATACAACGCAAGCCGGTGCTAAAGCTCAAGCAGTTGCTGAGCTAAAAGCCAGTGACACTAATTTTGTTTTGTATTTCTCATACGATGGTGCTGATATCGGCGACAAAGCCACACAAGAAATCATCAAACATGCAAACTTTATGAGAGATAATCCGAGCGTTAAATTACGCTTAGAAGGGCATGCAGACGAGCGTGGAACACGTGAGTATAACCTTGCTTTGGGTGAAAACCGAGCACTAAGTGTAAAAGAAGTATTAGGTCTGTACGAAGGCCTAGATGGTAGAATTGAAGTGATTAGTTTTGGTGAAGAAAGCCCAATTGCAAAAGCGCATGATGAAAGTGGCTGGGAAAAGAATCGACGTGTTGAATTTATTTACCAATAAGGGTTAAGGCAATATGAAGCATTTGGGTTGGGCGGTATTAATTGGGTTGTTTGCGATGCAAGCACCACTTAATACGCTTGCCTTAAATGTAGAAAAGATTGCAAAGCATAATTCTAAAAAGCTTAAAGACATAAAGAGAAGCAATCGGACAATGGTTGGTCATATCGAACAGCTACAAGAACAACAAAAGGTTTCAAAACAAAAAATTACTGAACTGTTTCATCTAATGGAATACAAGAAGTCTTCTAACGTAGTGAAAGAAACCATGGCGCGCGTTCGAGAAGAAGACCGCAAAGCTAAGAAAATTTATACCAATGCAAGAAGTTTGCTAGTAACTGATCAATACAGTCAATCTATTGATTTATTTTTGAGCTACCTAGATTCTTATCCAAATAACAATTATGTGCCTGATGCTACGTATTGGCTGGGTAAAGCCTATGCGGCTAAAGGCGATCGTCATAATGCAAAAAAGGTGTTTGCTGGCTTTCAAAGTGACTACCCACTACATCATAAATTTTCTAATTCAATGCATGAATTGGCTATTATTCATCACGAAATTAAAGATGATAAAAAAGCCGTTGAGTTGCTAGAGCTGATGATTAAAAAGTTTCCAAACCATAATTCTATCTTTCAAGTTAAGGCCTTGTTAAAGGAGATCCAAACACCTGAAGTAGAAGCGGAAGTAGAAGAAGAGGTGGTGGCGACAGATGCCAAGCCTAAAACTGAAACTGAAACAACTGACACCAAGTAAAAAGTGAAAGTTTTATCTATCCCTAGTGTTGCGCTAGATGCGTTGTGTCAGCTTAACACTCAGCGCTATCCTTTTTTATTAGAAAGCGTTAATCACAATCAGTCTAATCGTTATTCGATTTTGTTTGCACATCCGAGCGAGCAAATTGTTTTAAACGATTTGGATGAGTTTGATTTTTTATCAACTTTAGAATTAAGTATTGACACACCAACTATTGAGAGTGACCTGCCTTTTACTGGCGGCTGGTTTGTATATTTGTCGTACGAGTTAATTGGGCAGATTGAGCCTGTTTTAAAGCATGATTTGCATTCAGGCGATCAAGCGGTGGCAATCGCCGTCAAGATTCCAACCGCGATTGTAATTGATCATACTGATGATCAAACTTATTTATTAGATCAATTTGGCGATCAAGCTCGTATTGATCAAGTGTTGGCTGACGTTAAACATTTAAATGAAGTTGAAAATACCGATATCAAGGGTGTTTTATCTTGGGAAGATGAGAGTAAATACCTCCTAGGTGTAGAACGTAGTCGCGACTATATTGTTGCAGGTGATGTGTTCCAGGTTAATTTATCGCGCCAATGGCAGTATCAGCTTGATGCCGATGTTTCGTCAGCACAAGTTTACCAAGCCTTAAAGCGCTCTAACCCAGCGCCATTTTCAGCTTTGGCACAATTCGAAGGTTTTAGTATTATTTCTTCTTCACCTGAGCGTTTGTTTAGTGTGGATGGTAATCAGGTGGAAACCCGCCCAATTGCAGGTACGCATCCACGTGGTACTGGTGAAGAGGATGAACGCTTAAAGGCACAGCTAATTAATCACCCTAAAGAGCAAGCTGAGCACATTATGTTGCTAGATTTAGAGCGTAATGATTTGGGTAGGGTGTGTGAGTATGGCTCGGTGCATGTGAATGAGATTATGACTTTGGAAAGCTACCCTTATGTGCATCACATTGTCTCTAATATTAAAGGCAAGTTAAGACCAGATATTGGCATTAAAGCTTTGATCCGAGCTTTGTTTCCTGGCGGTACGATTACCGGTTGCCCTAAGATTCGCTGTATGCAGATTATTGCTGAATTAGAGCAAATGCCACGCCAAGCCTACACAGGCTCACTGGGTTATATTAGTAGCAATGGAAAAATGGATTTTAATATTCTGATTCGTACCATCACTCAGCAAGACGATACTTTAACCTTTAGAGCAGGTGCAGGCATTGTGTTTGACTCAGTGGCTGAGCGCGAGCTTGAAGAAACCAAACATAAAGCCGAAGGTTTGTTAAAAATCTTTAATCAATCGACTAAGGCTGAAACTTAGACGTCATTGGGTAGCGACGCTCTTTACCAAAGGCATTTTTGCTAACCTTAGGCCCTGGCGCTGATTGACGACGTTTGTATTCATTATTAAGCACCATGTTACTAATGCGTTTTACGGTGTCTTTATTAAAGCCTTGTTTTACTATATGGTCAATCGATTGTTTTTGCTCAACAAACAATTCCAAAATTGCATCTAGCTCTTCATAAGGTGGTAGAGAATCTTGATCCACCTGATTGGGTGCGAGTTCTGCAGAAGGTTCACGATCAATCACTCGTCCGGGAATCACGTATTCAATAGAGTTGCGATAATTAGCCAAGCGATAGACCATAGTTTTGGCGATATCTTTAAGCGGTGCAAAGCCACCAGACATGTCGCCATATAGGGTGGCATAGCCAACGGCCATTTCAGATTTATTACCAGTGGTAAGTACAATCTTGCCAGATTTGTTAGAAACCGCCATCAGTAGGGTGCCGCGAATACGGGCTTGTAGGTTTTCTTCGGTAGTGTCAGCATCAGTGCCTGCAAACAAAGGACTAAGTTGTGCGTTAAAGCTATCCACCATCGAGTGAATGTTAACCTCATGGTAATCAACCTTCATGCTACTGGCTTGGGCTTTAGCGTCTTCAAGACTCATACTAGAGGTATATTCGTACGGCATCATAATCGCTTGCACATGCTCAGCGCCCAGAGCATCAACTGCAATGGCCAGCGTGAGTGCTGAATCAATACCGCCGGACAAACCAATAACAGCACCATTAAACACGCCATTTTTTTGAATGTAATCTTTGGTAGATAACACTAAGGCATCGTAAATAGTTTTTTCAATCTGCTCGTTACTATCTTGCAAAATAGGCTGATCTAAGGCGTGAGTTAAACTTTGAAAGAAGGGTAGTTGGTGTGTGACATTGCCACTGGCATCCATCACAAAGGACCCGCCATCAAAAACCAATTCATCTTGTCCGCCGACAGCGTTGACATAAACAAAGCTAATCTTGTTTTCTGATGCTCTTTGCCCAATGGTTTTAATTCTTTGCGAGTGCTTACCTAGTTGAAATGGTGAGGCGTTAAGGCTAATCACAGTTTGCGCACCTTGATTAACAACAGCAGCTACTGGCGCTGACTCCCAAGCGTCTTCGCAAATCACCACGCCAATTTTGACTTGCTGACATTCGAATACAAATGAATCTGTCCCTGGCTCAAAATAACGTTTTTCATCAAATACGCCATAATTGGGCAGGAGTTGCTTGTGATAAGTACGCACATGACCTTGCTGTATTAAGTAAGCGCTGTTGTATAAGCACCCCTTAACGCGCGAAGGGGCGCCAAACAAAATACTAATATCTTGAGGTAGTTGGGCGCGTATATGTTCAACGCTAGATTCCACTTGATCAATAAAACCTTCTCGTAATAATAAGTCTTCTGGTGGATAGCCGATGAGTGCTAATTCTGGAAAAACCAGTAAATGCGCACCAGATTCATATGCTTCGCGTGCAAGATTAATGATTGTTTGCGCGTTATTGTTTAAATCGCCAACAATAGGGTTAATTTGTGCAATATTGATTTTGATAGACTCTGAGCCGTTTGAAAGCTTTTCTATCTGCTCTTGCCAAAATTTGACCTTCGATTTATTGTTGGTGAGTTTTGCATGTTCAAGTTTGGTGTTGGCCACCACTTCAGCAGGATTAACGCCCAAAATATCAGCAAATAGCCAGGCATGCATCTCAGACAGTGCTGCTTTTCCTGATTTATATTTGCTTAAATTAGATTGGTTAATATCGTATTCTTGCGAGATCTTATAGTCTGAAAAGCCAGTCTTTTTGCGCACTTTAGCCAGATAGTCTTTGGTTTTATTTGCCATATTTATTACTTTAAATTCCTTGTATTTTTTACCTATTATAGTTATTTTTTACCACTAGTGTAAAGCATTCATTTTAGTTAAAAAATAACTGTACTTGTAAAAGTACCATAATATCTATATAAGTCATTGATTTAACAATAAATAATTAGTAGTTATTTTTTTTATAAAAAAGGTCTTTACACACTTAAAAAGTAATGGTATATTTCACCCAAATCAACAACAAAACAGGGGATATTGTTATGAGTCAAATGAACCAACATTTATTGGCAGAGTCTAAGTTAAATATTAAGGCTATCGATCTACAACAAAAGGCTTATACAGGCGATGCTGATGCACAGTACGCTTTAGCTGATATTTTTCAAACAGGTGATCACGTTCAAAAGAATACATCACATGCTTTTTATTGGTATCAATGTGCTGCAAATCAAGGCAATGTATTAGCACAATACATGGTTTGGTTTGCTTATTACTTAGGTGAAGGCGTTGAGACTAATAAAAAAGAAGCCAACAAATGGTTTGCTAGAGCTTCAGCTAAGAGTGCCGGCTCAACACATTCGATTGTGGCTAAGATACTAGGTAGCGATACAGTTACATTGCACTAACTAGAGTTTATAACCAAACACACCTTGGGGGAGGTTTATCAATGCACGTTTTACGTCTTATTAAGTCGTTATTGGCTTTATCTATATTATTAGCTGGTAGTTCAGCTTTGGCTTCTATTTACAGCTCTTACTCACCTCTGATACACCTTAAACCCTTATCAATCATTGTTTCTGTGACGTTGATTTTGGGTTTTTTATCTTTTTTTCAAAAAAACACTCACAAGCAACACTAGTATTCGTTAAACTTAACTCTTGTAATTCCATTGGGGGAGTTGCTTTTATTATTTATCTATATAAGAGAGAGGAGAAGTTTATGAATCAATTATTAAAAATTTCGGCTGTATCACTATTAACTATTGGTAGTTTTAGTGCACAAGCAGGTATATTCCATAGCGACACTTTAAAGGATGTACAATCTAAAGGTAGTTTAACTTGTGGCGTATCAACAGGTACACCAGGTTTTTCTAGCCCTGACTCAAGTGGTAACTGGTCTGGTATCGATGTCGACGTTTGTCGCGCCGTTGCTGCAGCTACTTTAGGCGATGCTAAAAAGGTTAAGTTTGTACCATTAACAGCTAAAGAACGCTTTATCGCATTGTCATCTGGTGAAATCGACATGCTTTCGCGTAACACGACTTGGACACACACTCGTGATACTTCATTAGGTCTTACCTTTGCTGGTGTTAACTACTATGATGGCCAAGGCTTTATGGTTAAGAAATCATTAGGCATTAACAATGTGAAAGAGTTAGATGGTGCTTCATTTTGTATTCAGGCAGGAACAACAACTGAGCTTAACTTAGCTGATTACTTCCGTTCAAACAAGATGAAATTTAAAGCGGTTACTTACGATACATCTGCACAAACCAAAGGTGGTTTTGAAGCGGGTCGTTGTGATGCACTAACTTCAGACGTATCTCAGCTTGCTGGTCTTAGATCAACACTTAAAGATCCTAGTTCTGCTGTAGTTTTGGGTGACGTTATCTCTAAAGAGCCTTTAGGTCCAGTTGTGCGTAAAGACGACAACACTTGGCTTAATATTGTTAGATGGTCACTTAACGCGATGATTGAAGCAGAAGAGTTAGGTATTACTTCAGCTACGATTGATGACGCTTCTACTAGTCCTGGTGTACAGAGATTACAAGGTAAATCTGGTAAGCTTAACGAAAGCTTAGGTCTTGATAAAGATTGGTCTCGTAACATTATTGCGCAAGTGGGCAACTATGGCGAAAGTTTCGAGAGAAACATTGGTATGTCAACACCGATCCAGCTTCCACGTGGTGTAAACCAGTTGTGGATTAAAGGTGGCATCTTGTACGCTCCAGCGTTTAGATAAGATCTAAATAAAATATAAAATGGCTAACTCTTGAGTTAGCCATTTTTTTATCAAGATTTCTTATGTTTACAAAACTAAAATCACTACTATATAACAACGAAGTTAGGGCAATCCTATTTCAGGTGCTAGCTGTTGCTGTTATTGCTTATTTTGCTTATCAAGCGTTTGACAACCTAATGCTTAATATTGAGCAAAGAGGCATTAGAAGTGGTTTTGGTTTTTTAAATGACGAAGCGGGTTTTGCTGTTAATGATAATTTCTTTTTAGAATATTCCCCAGCATCAACCAATCTTCAAGCCTTTTATGTGGGTATTGTTAACACCTTAATGGTTGCAATAACAGGTATATTTTTGGCCTCAATCATCGGTCTTATTGTTGGTATTGCTCGCTTATCTAGTAACTACCTAATTAAAAAAATAGCCACCATCTATATTGAAATTTTTAGAAATATACCAATATTGTTACAAATTCTATTTTGGTATTCAATAGCACTTAATGCGCTTCCTTCTGCTAGAAATAGCATTAATTTCTTTGATACTATTTTTCTTAATTCAAGAGGGTTATATTTACCCAAGCCCATCATGGGTTTTGAGTTATATATCGTTCTTGCAAGCTTTGTTATCGGTATTGTTAGCTATATTTTTATTAAAAAACGCAGTAATAAAAAGCACGATGAAACAGGAATTAAGACCAATACTATTCCGCACTTTCTAGGGCTTGTACTGCTATTGCCAATAGTGGCTTATTTTGTTTTTGGTGCGCAATTGGAATATCCGGCGTTAAAGGGCTTTAATTTCAAAGGTGGTGTCGATCTATCTATTGAGTTTTTTGCTTTGGCTTTTTCTTTAAGTATTTACACAGCTACTTATATTGCTGAAGCTATTCGCTCAGGTGTTGAGTCTGTAGACAAAGGTCAAAAAGAAGCGGCAGCAGCATTAGGGTTAAAAGACAGCTGGGCAATGCGCCTAGTAATACTACCTCAAGCATTCAGAGTGGCAATACCACCGATCATTAACCAATATTTAAACTTGACTAAGAACTCTTCTTTGGCAGCAGCGGTTGGTTATACAGAGTTAGTGACTATATTTTCAGGCACGGTTTTGAATGTAATCGGTCAAGCGATTGAAATTATCACCTTGACAATGTTGGTGTATTTAACGATATCATTGGTTATATCGTTAATTTTAAATACCTTTAACAAAAAAATGCAAATTAAAGGTAATTAATCATTATGCCAATCTATCCGTTAAAAGAAACAAGAGAGTCGCCACAATCGCAAATTAAGGTGCTCTCATGGCTGAAAGATAACTTGTTTTCATCTTTGTCTAACGCTGCATTGACTTTTATAGCTTTGTATTTGATTTATTTGATATTGCCACCGATTTTAGACTGGATGATCTTTGATGCTAATTTTGATTTAACTGCAGACAATGATTCTTGTGGCCGAGAAGGTGCGTGCTGGGCTTTTATTGACTCTAACCTTAAGATGTTTATTTATGGATTTTATCCACAAGAAGAGCTATGGCGTGTCAATACAATGTTTGGCATTATTGTGGCGCTTGCTGTATTCGGATCATTGATTAAAAAGTCACAATACAGAGCGCATTATATTATCGGGTGTTTTTTAATTTACCCTGTTGTTGCCTTTATTTTGTTACATGGGGGACTAGGCTTAGAAGTTGTTGGGACTGACAAGTGGGGTGGCCTTACCCTAACTGTTGTGGTGGCCGCCATTGGTATTGTCGCCTCTTTCCCATTGGGCATCTTATTTGCATTAGGTCGACAATCCAAAATGCGAGTTGTAAGGTTTATTTCAGTGGTCTACATTGAGTTTGTGCGTGGCGTACCATTGATTACTATTTTGTTTATGGCATCTGTTGTGCTGCCGTTGTTTTTCTCTGCAGGAATGGACTTTGACAAGCTACTTAGGGCCTTAATTGGTATCACCTTATTCCAAACTGCTTACATTGCAGAGGTAATTCGTGGCGGCTTACAAGCCATTCCTAAAGGGCAATATGAGGCTGCAGACGCCGCAGGACTTAGTTTTATGAAAAAAACAGTGTTGGTTATTTTGCCACAAGCCCTAAAGGTTTCTATTCCAAACATTGTTGGCTCGTTTATCGCTTTATTTAAAGACACAACCCTGGTGTTAATTATTGGGCTATTCGACATGTTGGCAATTGTAGGGGCAGCCACCAGTAACTCTAGTTGGTTAGGCAGAGATACCGAAGGCTATGTGTTTGTCGCCATGGTAATTTGGGTAATCTTGTATTCAATGAGTCGATATTCAAAAAAATTAGAAGCACGTTTTAGTACTGAACATAAATAGGTAGGACAATGAGTGATTTAATAAACAAAGAAGTTGGTGAGAAAGGTTGCTGTGATATTATCGAGATTAGCGCTCTTAACAAGTGGTATGGCGACTTCCATGCACTTAAAGACATTGATCTTAAAGTTAAAGAGGGTGAGATCATCGTGGTTTGTGGGCCTTCAGGCAGTGGTAAGTCAACCTTAATACGCTGTGTTAATTTCTTAGAAAAGTTTCAAGAGGGTAGTATTGTTGTAGATGGTACAGAGCTTACTGATGATGTTAAAAAGATCAGACAGGTACGCTCTGAGGTTTCTATGGTGTTTCAACACTTTAACCTTTTTCCACACCTGAGTATTATTGACAACTTGACTTTAGCGCCTATTTGGGTGCATAACGAAACCAAGCAAAATGCAAGAGATAAAGCCTTGCAGTTGCTGGATAGAGTGGGCATTAAGGACCAAGCTGAAAAGTATCCAAATCAACTAAGTGGTGGCCAACAACAACGTGTGGCTATCGCTAGGGCTTTATGTACCTCGCCTAAGATTATGCTATTTGATGAACCAACCTCAGCGCTTGATCCAGAGATGATCTCAGAAGTATTAGATGTTATGGTGGAGTTGGCTAAAGAGGGTATAACCATGATTTGTGTAACCCATGAAATGGGCTTTGCTAAAAAGGTGGCAGACCGCATTATCTTTATGGACGAAGGGCAGATCATTGAAGAGAATGAACCAGAATCCTTCTTTAAAAACCCAGAGTCTGACCGCTTAAAACTATTTTTAGATCAAATTTTGAGTCAATAATCTGTTATATTGTTATCCAAGACATAGGTTTTTCTAAATAATTTGGTTAAAAATTAAGTTTTTTGACCGGTATCACATAAAAACAAGCTTAAATTTAAATCATTATGAATCTGTTTGGTCGACGCAAAAAGAACGTAGAGCATGAGAAAGGCGAGCAAAATTCAAAATGGAACTCAGACCTTAAGCGCAATACTATTAACAAAACAGGGTCATCCCAACAAGGCTTTGAATTCGACGAAAACACTGATAATAAAAGGCCAAAAGATACATCAGGGATTAAGAAGGGACCAAGTATAAACGTCGACAAAATAACCCAGGACCAAGTCAAAATTCTAAAGAGTTGTGCAGTTGAAAACACAGCCGCTGATCTTATAAAAATCCTAAAAAGGACTAACAAGTCAAAATTCAAGCAAACAATTTTAAAGCCATTAGTTGATTATGGTTTTTTTGAGTTAACGATTCCACCCATTCTTAAAGATGGGAAAGAAAAATGGTCAACCAGTCCAAAATTAAAATATCGCCTAACTGGGAAGTTCGTCAGCAAAAAAAGCAGCAATTAGTTTTTGTGGCGTTTGCGATTCAAAAAAGACAGTATCCCACCCTATTTTTGTTAATTAGTTTCAAATATTCGATTTAAGCCACTTTCTTGAAAAAGTAATATCGTGACTAACCACATACCTTAATCGTTTAAATAAAATAAAACCGAAATAAAATATATAAGTCATTGATTTTTAATGATTTTTATAGTATTTTTCATTAATTTTAGGTTTTTACGCCTATTTTTGCTTATACTATAGTGTAAATTTTACAAAATTAATCAGTATGAAAAAAATCACCTTATCTACTTTATCTGTTGCGCTTTTATTTCTGTCTTTTGGCGTGTTTTCTGCTTCTAGTGTTTACACAGTTCAAGATGACACTGCTTTAAGATCAGACAAATCATCTAATTCTAAAGTGCTGAAAGTGCTTGTTAAAGATACAAGATTACAAAGATTAACTATGCATTATTCTGGCTGGTCAAAGGTAGATTTGAAGGGTTTAAATGGCTGGGTTTTGTCAAGCCATTTAACCAAAACAATGCCAGAAAATACCCGCAATATAGTGGCTAAATCTGGTGTTAAAAGCGATAATTCTAAGTACATTAAACAAATTAACAACCTTAAAGAATCTTTAGAAAAGTCACAACTAAAAAATAAAAACTTATCTTCTGAAATCGTTGATATTAAAGCTCTTAACGCCGAATCAACCAATAAAACTACTGCTGATTTTGACTCGCTTGAGCAGAAAAATAACGAGCTTTCTACTTATAATAATGACTTACAATCACAGCTTGACTCTGTCGATACAGACAACAATATTAACACTTTATTTATATTTATATTGGGCTTAATTATTGGTGTTATTACCAGTGTTGTTATTGCTCGATCAGCTCAGAAAAAACGCGACAGCTTCAATACCATTAGTCGCTCATATTAATCAATATTTATGGCTAGCGTTACTTCTGTTGAGGTCTCGATCGAGACTTTCCAAACCCTGGTGATTGAGTCATCACATACTCAACTGGTTATTTTGGATATTTCAGCCGATTGGTGTGGCCCATGTAAGATTTTAGAGCCCATCTTAAATAGTGTGGCAGCAGAGTATAATGAGGGTGAATTTTCATTAACAAAGCTTGAAGCAGAAGATGAAAATATGAAGATTGCTGGACAGTTTTCAGTACGAGGATTTCCAACCGTTATTGCTTTTATTAATGGCGAAGAAGTAGATCGTTTTCATTCTGCACAAACACATGATTTTGTACGTGATTTTATTGACCAAAACTTAGAAAAATTTTAATGAAAACCGGTATTTTACTCACCAATCTTGGAACGCCTGATGCGCCTACAAAGCCTGCTTTAAAGCGATATTTAAAGCAATTTCTCTCAGATGATCGAGTGATTCAAGCACCTAATAAACTTATCTGGTGGTTGGCTTTGAATGTGGTGATTCTTAATATTCGCCCTGCAAAATCTGCCCAAAATTACGCCAAAATTTGGGATAAGTTTGGTAAAGGCTCACCGCTATTAAACATCAGTAATTTACAACTTAAAGGCATTAAAAAAACACTGTTAAATCAATATGATGATTTGGAATTTGAAGTTGGTATGCGTTATGGCAATCCATCGATCCCTTTGGCGTTACAAAACCTAAAAATCAAAGGTTGCGACAAAATTATTGCCTTACCGATGTACCCTCAATTTTCAGAAACAACAAGCCTTTCAACTCTTGATGAAATTAATAAATCGCTTAACACTTGGGAAAACACACCAGAGTTGACCTTTATTAATGATTACTACCAAGATGACGGTTATATTCAATCTTTGGTTAATTCAGTGACTGAGCACCAAATGCTACATGGTAAGCCAGATAAGCTAATGATCTCGTTTCACGGCATTCCACAGCGTTTTGTTGATAATGGTGATGTTTATTACGATCACTGTGTTAATACGACTCGATTACTTGCTAAAGCGCTTAATTTACAGGCAGATGAGCATCAGTTATGCTTTCAGTCGATCTTTGGCCGTGAGGAGTGGCTTAAGCCACAAACCAAAAGCAGCTTAGAATCTTTAGCAAAAGATGGTGTTGGGCACGTGCAAGTAATCTGCCCCGGTTTTTCTGTTGATTGTTTAGAAACACTAGAAGAGATCGATGAAGAGAATAGAGGTTATTTCATGGAGGCTGGCGGTAAAGACTTTAGTTATATTCCCGCATTAAACGACCGTGATGATCACATACAAGCGCTCTCAAGCATTATTGCCAAACAACTCTAATAACTTCGCATAATTTATATTATGTTAAATTATAGTTTTAAAAGTTAAAATCAAAAGGAAAATCAACAGCCCTACTTCACTTGTCTGATTTTTTATACAATTGGATTGGCTGATAACCTAAATTAATATAATCATTAATCTTAGCCGGCCCACTCACTGCTACATCGACAATATCAATATAACTACTTTCCAGTATGTCGTACCATGATGAGTGTGTGCCGCACACATGTAAACTTACATCTTCTTTGCGCACCAGGTCTTCCAGTATCGATATTGCTCCTTTTTGGCGATTAGCACGCTTCTTGGTTAACTGAAATTGCTCACGACCATGGGATACCACGGCAATCTCAATTTCTGGGTATTTTTCTTTTAACTGATCTTTTAAGTCTTTAATCATAGGTGCGGCCCACTCCCAAGTGCGTTTATCGCTCTCAATCAGCTCAAATACAACGCCATCAGGGTTATTATCAGCCTGTATGAGGTGGCTAACACTAGGATGCGTGTAATTAGCCGCAACAGTGCTACTTATTAGTAATAACAGTAATACTTTGAATTTGGCCATCTATTAACACCTTATCTTGCTTTGTTTGGTTATCATTGTACGGCTTACTCTTTATAATGACAAGCATGTCTAATCAGATCTTTAATATTCAACTTAAGAACAATAAGCGGAATTTTGAATGCTCAGAAAACGACTCAGTTCTTGAAGGTGGTTTAAGATATGGTTTGGCAATGCGCTATGAGTGTAGTAATGGCACCTGTGGTGCGTGCGTGGCTAAGTTGATTGATGGTGATATTAAACAAATAAAACATCATGATTTTTCCTTGAGTGATGAGCAAAAAAACCAAGGTGAGTTTTTAATGTGCTGCAACGCACCCGCTTCAGACCTTAATCTTAAGATTGATCTTATTGGCGATGTTAAATCAATCCCCATTCAAAACATTGAGACCAAAGTTAAAAAAGTTAGCTTTGTTAATGATGATTTAGCTATTATTACACTCAGAACGCCACGCTCTAAAACTTTGCAGTTTATGGCAGGTCAAGATGTTGAGTTATCTTTTAAAGGAAAAACCTCTCGTTACCCATTAGCTTCTTGTCCTTGTCACGGCATGGAGCTAGAGTTTCATATTAGAAACATGCCTGAAGATGCTTTTGCCACTTCCCTATTTACTAAGAAGATTAAATCTAAGTCAGTCATTGATTTAGAAGGCCCTAAAGGCATCTTTGTACTTAAAGAAACCTCTAAACGCCCAATGACATTCATTGCCTGGGATAGTGGATTTGCACCAATCAGAAGCCTAGTAGAGCATGCCTTTTCACTAGAAATGCCCAACCCGGTAAATTTCTATTGGGCCTACCCTGCTGATGAGCAGGTGCCTTATTTAGATAACCATGCGAAATCTTGGCAAGCGATTATGGATAACTATACTTACATACCGATTGCTTGTGAGTTTGACAGGTCTAGTAAAAATGATTGCCATAAGGTGGCAAAACAGATTTTTGATGCACTAGATTTAAACATCATTAATCAGTCTGATTTGTATCTTTGTGCACCGGCTGAAGTGTTGATTTATTTAGGTGAATTATTGCTTGAAAATGGCCTGAATGAGGCTCGACTTATCGCTTCTCCAATTTAGTAAAAATTGGTCAAATTTTCGATCTTTTTGGTTGATTTTATTGCCATCATTTTTCACACCTATTGACCCATAAGGCTTTGCACTTTTTATTACCAAAAAGTAATATTATGACATCATAAAATAGTGATATTTTTTGCTAAAAATCGTTCAAATTTATTTTAATTTATTTTCAATCTCGCTATCCCTTTAGTGGCAAAACATTCGGCGATTTTGTAGTAAAAATGACAGAAAACCCACTTGCAAAATAATCTCAAATACACTATATTTAGTTGCAGTTAAATCTAATAACACTATATGTAGTGTTTCTCTATTGGGGGAGAAAATGAACGAACACATTCAAGTCACCAAACGAAATGGCATAAAAGAGCCCATCGATATGGAGAAAATTCATCGTGTGGTTCACTGGGCTTCTCAGGACTTAGACGGGGTCAGTGTTTCCCAAGTTGAGATTAATGCGCAGCTGGCTTTTTTCGATGGTATTAGGACTGAAGATATCCATGAAACCATTATTAAATCAGCGGCTGATTTAATCTCTACAGATTCACCCGATTATCAATATTTAGCAGCGCGTTTGGCAATCTTCCATTTACGTAAAAAAGCCTTTAAATCTTTCACTCCGCCACACCTATATGCGCATGTTAAAAAATTTACCGATTTAGGTATTTACGATACCGATATTCTTGCTAAATACTCCGAGGAAGAAATCAACGAATTGGATGAATATATCGATCATTGGCGCGATATGAAATTCTCTTATGCAGCGGTGAAGCAACTCGAAGGTAAATACCTAGTGCAAAATCGTGTGACTGGCGATATTTACGAATCACCACAATTGCTATACGTATTGGTTGGTATGTGTTTGTTTCAAGAGTACGAGCCTAAAGCGCGTATGGATATTGTTAAACGTTTTTATGATGCGGTGTCTTTGTTTAAGATATCGCTGCCAACACCGATTATGGCGGGTGTGCGCACACCAACTCGTCAATTCTCCTCATGTGTATTGATTGAAGCAGCTGATGATCTTGATTCAATTAGTGCAGCAGCAGGTGCTATTGTTAAGTATGTGTCTCAGCGTGCTGGTATTGGTGTTAATGCCGGTAGGATTCGCGCTATTGGCAGCCCTATTCGTGGCGGTGAGGCAACACACACAGGTTGTATTCCTTTTTACAAGCATTTTCATACAGCGGTTAAGTCTTGCTCTCAAGGCGGTGTGCGCGGTGGTGCAGCTACCCTCTTCTACCCATTGTGGCATTTAGAAGTAAAAGAGCTGTTAGTGCTTAAAAACAACGCCGGTACAGATGAAAACCGTGTTCGCCACCTAGACTACGGTGTGCAGTTTAACGGCCTGATGTACCAACGCTTTTTAGCAGATGGTGATATCACTTTATTCTCTCCACATGATGTGCCGGGCTTGTATGATTCTTTTTTTGAAGATCAAGAAGAGTTTAATCGTTTGTACGAGCAATACGAACAAGATGATTCGATTCGTAAAGAAACCATTAAGGCCAGAGAGCTCTTTGCTAGGTTTATGCAAGAGCGTGCTAACACTGGGCGTATCTATTTACAAAATGTTGATCACTGCAACACCCATGGTGCATTTGACCCAAGCGTGGCGCCAGTACGCCAATCTAACTTGTGTATGGAAATCACCCTACCAACCAAGCCGTTGTATTCTGTACAAGATGAAAATGGCGAAGTGGCCTTGTGTACGCTTTCAGCGGTTAACCTAGGTGCACTTGATAGCTTAGATGAGCTAGAAGACATTACTGAGATTATTGTTCGTGCGTTAGATTCATTGCTTGATTATCAAGACTACCCAATCAGAGCGGCAGAGCTAGCCAGTATGAACCGTCGTACACTTGGTATTGGTGTTACTAACCTGGCTTATTACCTGGCTAAAAACGGTGCTAAATATTCGGATGGATCAGGTAACGAGCTCGTTCACAAAACCTTTGAAGCCTTACAATACTATTCTCTTAAAGCTTCTAACATATTGGCTGGTGAGCTGGGTGCATGCCCATCATTCGGTGAAACCAAATACGCACAAGGACAAATGCCGATTGACACTTATAAAAAAGATGTTGATGCATTTTGCAGTAACGCATTAGAGCTGGATTGGGATAAATTACGCCAAGACATTAAAGCTACTGGTCTTAGAAACTCAACCCTAACAGCACTCATGCCATGTGAGAGTTCATCTCAAATCTCTAACTCTACCAATGGTATTGAGCCACCTCGAGGTTTTGTTTCGATCAAGCAATCTAAAGACGGTATCTTGAAGCAAATTGTGCCTGAGTACGAAGCTTTAAAAAACCAATATGAACTGCTTTGGGATATCAAAGACAATGAAGGTTACTTGCAGCTTTGTGCGATTATGCAAAAGTTTGTTGACCAATCAATTTCTACCAATACACATTACGACCCATCTCAATATGATGGCAATAAAGTACCGATGAAGTTATTCTTGATGGATCTATTAAAGGCTTATAAATACGGTGTTAAAACGCTTTATTACCACACCACACGTGATGGTGGCGGTGAAGGTGCTATTGAAAAAGAAGATGATAACGCCTGTGCTGATGGCGTTTGTAAACTTTAAGGGGGGGATTATGTCATATAGTATTTTTAATAAAACTGTTAGCGACACATTAACTCAGCCGATGTTTTTTGGCGACTCGGTCAATGTTGCCCGATTCGACAAACAGAAGTTTGAGATGTTTGAAAAGCTTACTGAAAAACAACTGTCTTTCTTTTGGCGCCCCGAAGAGATTGATGTCTCTAAAGATAAAATGGATTTCGCCAAGCTCCTGCCCAATGAAAAGCATATTTTTATCTCTAACCTTCAATACCAAATCTTGTTAGATTCAGTACAAGGTCGTAGCCCAAATATTGCTTTTTTACCGATTGTATCTTTGCCAGAGTTAGAAAATTGGATTGAAACTTGGTCTTTCTCTGAGACCATTCACTCGCGTTCGTATACGCACATCATCCGAGCTATTGTTAACGAGCCAGGCGCAGTGTTTGATGACATTATGAAAACCGATGAAATCATTCAACGTGCTGAAAGTGTTTCTAAGCACTACGATGAATTGATTAAATGCTCACAAGCTTATTTACTACACGGCGAAGGCAAGCACGATCTTAACGGTGAAGAGACTACGATTGATCTTCACTGTTTAAAGAGAAAGCTTTACCTTACTATTATGTCGGTAAACATCTTAGAAGCTGTGCGTTTCTACGTATCTTTTGCTTGTTCATTTGCCTTTGCTGAGCGTAAAGTCATGGAAGGAAATGCCAAGATTATTAAGATGATTGCCCGCGATGAGGCGCTGCATCTTACTGGTACTCAGCATATGCTCAACCTAATACGCGATGGTAAAGATGACCTTGAAATGCAAGAAATTGCCAAAGAGTGTGAAAGTGAAGTGATTGAGATGTTTAAAGAAGCTTGCCAACAAGAAAAAGAATGGGCAGAGTACTTATTCCGTGATGGCTCTATGATTGGCCTTAATGCTGAAATTTTAAAGCAGTACTTAGAATACATTACTAATGTGCGTATGGGTGCATTAGGACTTACGCCAATTTTTGAAGAACGTGCCAACCCACTACCTTGGATTAACCATTGGTTAGATTCAGACAATGTACAAGTTGCCCCACAGGAAACTGAAATCACCTCTTATCTTGTCAGTGCAATTGACAACAATATGGAAGCCGATGACTCTGATTTTGGCGACTTTAAACTATAGCCAATAACCCATGTTTAAGATCGATGTTGATAACATCAACGGCAAAACCGAATCGCTATATGTGTATGGCGAGCATTCGATCTTAACCGAGCTCGAAGAACACAACGTGGTGATCAACTATTCTTGCCGACAAGGCCATTGTGGTTCGTGTGTATTACAGCTGCTGTCAGGTGATGTTATACATCAAGATTGTTTGGTGCCACTGTCTCAGGGGGAGATTTTGGCTTGTCGTGCCACACCGATTACCGATATTAAAATTGGCGTGCGAGATTATTAAGCGATTGATCGATCATTAAGGTAGCTTAACACTTCGTCAGCATTGCCCTTAAATATAACTCGACCCATCTTTTTTTGAATTTGATAATCATACATCGGGTCGTAATAACCCACTAGTAGCTCTTCTACCACAGGATAAAAACCTTCAGGGTCGCCCTGCTCCTTGTATTTTACAAGCGCACTATTAACCAGCTGCAATAGACTTTTGTATCGCTCTAAACCTAAACGCCTTTGTATTTTTTCTAAGCTATTCAGCCAATAATTGCTAAAATTATCAAAACCATTGGTAGTATCTTGGGTAATGAAATCTTGCTGCATATTGATCACATACGCATCCATACTCACCTCTAGGCGTTCAGCAACACTGGCTTCAAGCAAGATCAACTCTGTCTGAGATGTTTTGTCCTGCACGCATTGCGGGATATGTACTGTTCCTACGTTTGATCCTTCATCTTCAAATACCAAACGAGAGTTCGCTTGTTTTTTAATCAGCTCAATTGCTAAGGTGTTTTCAAAGTTAATTTGCGTTGGTTGTGGCGTGGTGGTATTGCCAAAGGCAGAGCCACGATGATTAGCCAAACCCTCAAGATCAATCGTATCTTTAAGCTGATCAAGTAATAATGTCTTACCACAGCCAGTTTGCCCACCAATCACAATCGGAGTAACTTGACCCATGATTCGATCAGTTTCATCAATCAAAAATCGACGTAGTGCTTTGTATCCACCTTTGATACGTGGATAGTTAATCCCAGAAGCCTCATAAATCCACTGTTGAGTGATTTGGCTACGCATTCCTCCACGAAAGCAATAAAGCGCCCCATTTGGGTTGTTTTTGATAAATTCAAGCCACGTATCTAATCGCTCTTGTTTAACTTCTCCTTGAACTAATTCATGACCAAGTTCAATCGCTTTTTCTTGACCCTTGTTTTTATAACAAGTACCTACCAACTCGCGCTCTTTATCACTCATTAGTGGCAAGCTAGTTGTATATGGAAAAGCACCCTGGTCAAATTCTATCGGCGCACGAGTATCAATCAGTGGTGTGTCGCCAATAAACAGTTGAGTAAAATCGTCTATCTGAGTTAATTCGCTAGACATTGATTTGCACTAATGCTGATTGACTGTTAGGCTTAACAATCTCGCCAATAGCTTCTAACTCAAACCCTGCATCTGTCATCATTTGATCAAATTCATTTTTCGCAGCGCTTGACACCATAATTAGTAATCCGCCACTGGTTTGTGGGTCACAAATAATAGATTGCACCTCGGCTTCCATTTTGCTAAGGTTGTGTCCATAGCTGTCAAAGTTACGCTGTGCACCGCCAGGCGAGCAGCCATTAGCCAAATAATCTTTAATATTGGGCAGTGTTGGTACTTTATTGTAATCAATCACAGCGGCTACATCTGAGCCTAAACAGACTTCAGATAAATGCCCACCTAAGCCAAAGCCAGTAACATCGGTAATCGCGTTAATACCGTCAATCTTTGCTAGCTTAGAGCCGATATCATTCAGCTGACACATGGTATCAATCGCACGGGTCTCATCTTCTTTGGTGATTTTCTTTTGCTTTTGCGCTGTGGTTAGTATGCCAATGCCCAGAGGTTTGGTTAGGTAAATCTTATCCCCTACTTGCGCTTTTGAATTTTCCTTAAGATGTTTGATAGCCACGCGACCAGTTACAGCCAAACCAAAGATTGGCTCTGGTGCATCAATACTATGCCCACCTGCTAAGGATATACCTGCATCAGCACACACACTACGTCCACCTTCAATCACTTGTTGACCAACTTCAGGTGGTAGCTTGTCTAATGGCCAGCCAAAGATAGCAATTGCCATAATCGGTGAGCCACCCATCGCGTAAATATCACTAATCGCATTGGTGGCAGCAATGCGTCCAAAGGTAAATGGGTCATCCACAATCGGCATAAAGAAATCAGTGGTGCTAATTACCGCCTCACCATTGCCCAGATCATACACAGCGGCATCATCACGCGAGGCATTGCCTACCAGTAGATTAGGGTCTATAAATTCATCTAAAGATGACTCTAAAATCGTATCTAATACTTTAGGTGAAATCTTACAACCACAGCCTTGACCATGGCTGTATTCAGTTAATTTTATGTTCAAATTTGATGGCATTAATAATGTCCTTTTTTCTAATTTTATGTTGGGCATTTTTATAAATATTAGCCTCTAATTGTTGCAATACGGTTTCCAAACTAAGCATATTAAGTGGTAATAACAAATCAAACAAAGCCTTATCACCCCTAGCAAGTTTGATTTGGTTAACTAAACTTCTGTCTTTACTTGGTTGTTTATTTTTAAGTACAACAAACAAAATACTGATGAAAGTGCCAATGGCAATGCCTAGCAATAGGTAGTAGTATTTTAAATTGTTAGTTGGCGCATTATCATTAATGTTTGACGGCTTTTTATCTATTTTTTTGATTAACTTTTGCACGCCTTTTTCACTTTTAATTTGAATACTAATCGGCTTGGTTGCAATGCGTTTTTTACTTTGGGTTATTTTGTCAAAGTAGTTAAACTCAAAACTGGGTATCACAAAATCCTGCCCACCAACAATGGCGAATTTTTGCTGCCATTGATTGTAGCTAAACTCGGCCTCATCGCTGTAAATGGTAGTCCCTTCAATATCAAGGCTAAACTTCTGGATGTCTTCAAAATTGCCCTTGCCATGAATCGCAACCGTCAAATTAACGGCCTTTCCTTGTGTGGCTTGGGTTTTGTCAATGCTGGCTTTAATATTGAAATCACCAAAAACCCTTAATGCATCTGGCAAAGGTTTGACGGTTAATGTTAATGGGTTTGAGTGGATTTTTTTTATTTTAGTAGTCGAAAAATCACCAAATATATTATTATTTTGATTACCAATACTAGCCACTGCACTTGGGATGTTAAACGTGCCAAAATTATCAGCACTCAGTCGGTAGCTAAGTGTGTGAATGTTGTAATTGTCATCAGTGCTTTGAGTGGATTTTTGATTTTTTATAAACAACAAATCTTTCACCTCTGGCATGGCGATGCTAACCGGACTATTGGATGTGAGTGATTTTTTTTCTTTAAAGATTACTTTTAGATTGATTTCATCACCCAAGAAAAATGTTTGTTTATCAGCTTTCATTTGTAAAATATAGTCATCACCTGCCTTAGCTTGCGATGGCTTTTTTAGCATTATTTCAATTGCTCGAGTGCTTTGCTTATCTCCATCCACCATCAGCGTGTAAGCTGGAATGCTTAAGCTTTTAGCGGGTTTGAAAATATACGACTTACTACTTTGTTTAGAGCGCTTGTTATTAACAATGCTAATTTTCTGCGAATTACTGGTATATAAAACAGGGCTCCCTGAAATATTATTTAGAGAAGGAAAACTAACTTTATCACCATCAGAGCTCAACGTTAGGATGATTTGATCGCCCGGATAAAACCAAGTTTGATTAACACTTGCCGTGCTCAGTGCAAAAATTGGTGCACTCATTAAAAAGAGTAAATTACCAAGGATTTTGTTCATTATCATTTTGCGGTTTAGTCAGTGGAATCATTAAGGTTCTAAGTTTTTTATTAAGCGCTTTTTCCCATCGTTGCTGTTTAATTTTGTTGAGCTTTTCTTTTTGCTGTTGCTTGCTTTTAGATTTTTTCTTTTTCTTATTTTTTTGTTTTCTGTGTTTTTTATTTTTCTGTTTTGTGTCTGATATTTTCCGTCTTTTTTGCTTCTTGAGTAGCTCTAGGTTAAACAACGCATCTTTGTCTTTTTGTAATTTTAGTGCTTTCTCATAGCTGTCAATTGCTTCGTTAATTTTGCCCGATTTAGCATAGGCATTACCAGAATTATACAAACGGTCAAAGGCTAAGTCTTCTCGCTTAACACTTTGGTATTTTTTCAATGCTTGCTTATACAAACCTTGCTTATATAAGCTGTTTGCCTGGTTTAAACGTGCAGCATCATTGTTAATATTATCAAACTTTTCTGCAGCTAGCTGGTAATCCTTGTTTTCATAAGCTTTATTAGCCTGATGAATACTAACAAAGTCAAACAACCCTGCTTGTGTGTTTATTGACAGCAGTAATAGGAAAATAAATCTCATGATTTTTTTGGTAATGAGAAAAATGCAGAAAACAACAAGATCAAAGCCAATATCAATGGGTAATAAAACAGTTGTTGTTTTTGAGTAATACTAATGTTCTTGCTGCTACTAAGTCTTTTAAAGGTATTAATGAATTTTGATAAATCATCGTTATTTAATGAGTACTTCAGATACTTCCCTTGCGTTTGATTGGCTAGATTCTTAATATTTAGATTTTCTCTAACAATCACAAGGTTTCCATACGCATCTTCCAAAGCACCCTCTTCGGTTTGAATACTACTGCCCCGCTCACTGGTAATATCAAATATAAAAACCTGAATATTGTGTTCGTTTGCATAATCAATTTCTTTATCAAAGTTGTCGTTGTCACCACCATCGGTTAACAATAATACCTGCTTGTTTAAAGCGCCACCAAACAGATCGTTGGATGATTGTAGAATATTAAGTATGTTGGTACCTGTTAGACTGATACTGTCTAAGTAAAGATTTTTTATTAAGAATTTAAGGCTGCTTAAATCATCTGTTAAGGGGGAAATTAAAAAGGCTTGATTGGCAAATCCTAAAATTGCAATGCGTGTGTTTTTAATGCCATCAAAACTATTCAGTAGTTTGTTTTTTGCAAACTCAAACCGATTAGGGTAGATATCATTAGCCAGCATTGATTTTGACATATCAATCGCCACCACCAAATCACTTAGACGTTTATTTACCTTTATTTCACCACTTTCAAGTGTTGGTTTGCTGAGTGCAATTAGAATCAATATCATGCTTAATAGCAGTAATCTAAGGCGTATTTTGGTTGATATCTTGTGGTTATTGAGGCTGATTTTTTCCAACACTTCAGCTGAAAATAAAGCTTCAATGCTATTATTCTTACTGTGAATAAAAAACCACAGCAAAACCACTGGAATGGTTAGATAGAGTAGTTCTACTTGTTCAAAACCCATGTGTTTTTCCGCCAAAAATAAATCAATAAAAGCACTAATGCTAGGCCTAGTGGGTAATGAAAATAGTAAGTTTTTTTATCGTATTTGCTAATATTTATTTTGCTTTTTTCTAACTGATTAATTTGCTTATAAATATTTTGAATACTTTCACGACTATTGGCCGAGAAGAATTTAGCGCCTGTGCTATTTGCAATGTATTTTAATACCTGTGCGTTGTAGTCTCTTTTATCGCCTACAGCAACGGTGTAAACTTTAATTTTGTTATCTTTGGCGCGCTCAAGCGCCATATCAAGTGGCACGCTGTTAGTATTGTCTTTGCCATCAGTGAGTAAAATAGCAATCCTTTCTTTTGACTTAGAATTATTAAACAGTTTCGAGCTTAAAAATAAAGCCTCATACAGCGCAGTTTTCCGCCTGCCGGCAACACCAATTTCGATATTATCTAGCATTTTAATAACACTTTTCTTGTCATAGGTAAGGGGCACAACCGTATAGGCAAAATCTGCAAAAACACTCAGCGCCAATTTATCAGTTTTGCGCTTTGAGATAAAATCAACCATGATTTCTTTAACAATTTTAAATTTATCAAAACGCTTCATTGAGCCAGAGGCATCTAAAATTAGGGAAATTTCATAACCCTTAGTGTTGTCTAATATGATTTGTTCGGTTTTGATTGGGCTTGAAAGCCCAACAACTAATAGGCCAAGAATAAGCACTCTAAGCGTATTAAGCAGTATTTGTTTAGATTTTACTAGACTGGTTAATAATTCAGTGTGGGGGAAATAAATGGCACGCTTTTTCTCTTTGCAAAACACAATACACACCACCACCAAGACAAGCAGCAATAAAACATAAGGGTATTCAAAGCTAAACATGAATAAAGCTCTTGATTTGTTGTATCAATATTGGGTCTAGATCATCTACATACTTCTTGTATTTATATTTTTCTAAGTCATTATTTATTTGTTTAAATTGAGCCTTGTTATCACTATTGCATAATACCTCTGCATATTTTTTAAAACCATAAGCAACCGATTTACTCTCAGAAAAATCAAGTTTTTGCAGCTTCTCAATAGCCACTTGCTTGTCATTCTTTTTCCTAGATTTAATAATTTTCCTTATAAAAAAGACAGCTATTAATAAAACAGCAATAACCATAAGCAAATAACTCAACGAATCATCTGCAATGCTAACAATGGGCTTAATGTCTTTTAAATTACTCATCAGCGTAGGATTTGAGACAACTTGATAAAGGCATCATCACTGGTGTAAAGTTTGCCAACATTGATACCATGCTTGGCAAAATGAGAAAACAGCTTGTCGTCCTGAGCGTTTAGCTTTGTTTGGTACTTTGTCGCTAATTTTTTATTCATACTGGCTTCAGTGGTATTGCCGTCTTCTGCATTGACCAGATCTAACTCTGTAGCAAAATTTGGCATTTCTTCTAGTCTGTCTCGCACCACCAAGGCGTTCATTTGATTCTTGTGAGCAATCAGCGAGTAATCATCCTGTTGATAAAAATCACCAATAACAAATACCAGTGATTTTTGCTGTTGTAGTAGGTAATCATTAAGCGCTTGAAAGTCAGGCTTTGTTTTTAACAAATCCCACGATAGTATGGCTTCAATCGCATGAAGCACGTCACTCGTATTATTAAAACGAAACAGCTGTTGTTCATTTTTTGAAAAGAACACCAACTGTGTTTGATTGTGTTGCTTGATGGATGAGCAGCCCAATAAAGCAATAATTTGAGCGATTGTTTCACTCTTTAAACACTGACTACCAAAGTGCAAACTGCTTGACAACATAATACAAATCACTACATTGATTTGCTTATTTTCGTTAAAGATATTGGTTTGTAACTCACCGGTTTTACCACTGGCAGTGAAGTTAATTTTACGAATATCATCACCTGGCTCGTACGGGCGAATCTCACAAAAATCTAACCCCTCTCCACGTATTTTTGATAATTCCCCGGCCGATTTGTTGGTGAAAACATTCTTCTTAGCGCGTAGTAGTATCTCTTGAGCTAGCATGGCGATGTTTACGGTGCTTTTATCACCTTGAGTATTTTTTGGATAACTGATTGTGCGCTAATATTATCTGCCTGCGCTTGATAGCTGAGCACAATACGATGTTGTAAGACCTCTGTCACCACGCTAGCAACATCAAGCGGCGTTGCAAAATCATTGCCTCGTATCAGTGCCTTGGCGCAGCTGGCTTTAAATAAATCGATACTACCTCTGGGGCTAGCGCCAAAGTCAATCAAATCTTGTATTTCACTTAAACCATATTTTTGTGGATAGCGTGTCGCAAAAATAATTTTGAGTATGTATTGCTTAACAGCTTCATCCATGTGAACCTGTTTGAAATTAGAGCGAAGCGCTTCTATATCATCCATATTAGCCACTTGATTCACGGTGTCAAACCCACTAACAGCGACTCTGTTAACCACTTCTAACTCTTCATCAATGGTGTTGTAATCCAGTACGGTTTTTAGCATAAAGCGATCAAGTTGCGCTTCTGGTAATTGATAGGTTCCTTCTTGCTCTACTGGGTTTTGTGTCGCCATCACCAAAAAAGGCCCATCGATTTTAAAACTTTCGTTAGCAATGGTTACTTGCTTCTCAGCCATCACTTCAAGTAACGCTGATTGCACCTTCGCAGGTGAACGGTTAATCTCGTCTGCTAATAATAAGTTGGTAAAAATCGGCCCTTGTTTAATACTAAATTCGCCACTTTTTGGGTTGTAGATTTGTGAGCCAGTTAAATCACTGGGTAACAAATCAGGGGTAAATTGAATCCGTTTAAAATCAATGCCTAAGGCTTTAGCCAACGTATTAATTGCGGTGGTTTTTGCTAATCCTGGCACACTCTCTACCAAGATATGTCCGCCAGTGATCAAACCTATTAATAAGTTATCGACCAAATTCTCTTGACCGATAATAATTTTTTGAATTTCAGCTTTTATTGTATCAATCATAAGCAAGAATTATAGCCTTATGGCTTATACTCCGCCTCTAACTTTTTATATAATTGCTCAGGGGTCAAATCAGGGTGTTCATCCATGATATTAAAGGCAACCACATTGTCTTCAACTGCATCCCAGATCTTGACATAAGTGCCTTCTTTATAACCATGATCTTGTCTAAAGGTGTTAAGTTGATTTTTAACCAAATAACGTTTGTAGAGCTCTGGTACATCCATATTCATATTGGCCAATGCTTTAAAGAAAATACCGGTGACTTTATACAAGGCATCTTGTGCTTTATCAACATCGACAGTAGCGCCAGCAGAAACCGCCACCATTTCTTCCAAAATCTCTACCATCAGCTCTGGGTCGATTTCTTTTTCAGGTTCCATATTTTCATACGCCTCAGCAAAACGCGTATCACCAAAGTGAATTGCCTCAGACATAATAAAGTGCCAAATATCCACCAACTCCACTTTGGCATTATCTAAGTCAGGCTGGCCGTCAATATTTTTCCAATGTTTCCAGTTAAACGAATCAATCGCCTCTGCAGCTTCCATATAAATACAACGAAACCATGAGATATGGCGACCATCTTTAGTAGCGCCTTCGGTCCAAATAATGCCGTTAGTAGCATCATTAAGCTTTTGTTGCAGCTCGAACATTTGTTTGATTTGATTCATGAATAAAACCTTATAATAATACGAAATTTATCGATAAACATTATACAACCGAGTGTGAGTAAAAAGCTAATTAATTGTGATCTTGGCGAGTGTCTAACACCTAGTCCGGACAATGAAATTATGCCACTGATTAATATGGCTAATATTGCCTGTGGTGGGCATGCAGGTGATGATGCAAGTATGGTTGCAACTATTAAGCTTGCCAAGAAAAATAATGTAAAAATTGGTGCACACCCAAGCTATGCAGATAAAACCAACTTTGGCCGTATAAATCATAATTTAGATGATAAAGCTTTGTACAAATTGATTTATGATCAAGTTTATCATTTTCAAAATCTTTGCCTTGACAATGGTGCAACCCTTAAATACATCAAGCCTCATGGCGCGTTGTATCACGATATGACTCACCAGCAGCCTGTGCTAGAAGTCATGTGCCAGGTTATTGATAAATTAGACATGAATTTAGCTTTGGTAGTTCAGGCGGGTAATGAGGAGCATTTTAAAAATTTCGGAAATAATGCAAATGGATTGTTTTTGCATGAAGTTTTTGCAGATAGAGGGTATGTTGGTTCGCACATGATTTCTAGAGGTGAAAAAGGTGCAGTATTAACTGATGAAAACGCCATTATTGAACAATATCAGCGTTTTTTAAGTGAAAAATCTTTTAAAATCGATACAATTTGTTTCCATAGTGATAATTTAGCCTCTGTAGAGGCGTTAAAACGGCTTAATAATGCATAATATTGTTTCAGCGGGTGAAAATGCAATACTGATTTATTTTGGCGATAAGATCGATGCTTCGCTGCCTAAAAAAATCGGAAATTTTGCAAATCAGCTAAAAAACACGCTGAGTGATGTCGTTATTGACGCTATCCCCTCTTACACTTCGCTGCATGTGAGTTATGATTTAAACAAAATCAGTTTTCAGGCGTTTTTTGATAAAGTAGAAGGTCTTTTAACTCAGCAAGCTTCTAGTGGTGCTGGTATAGAAGCTCAAACAACCCATATACCGGTTTATTACGGTGTAGAGGTTGGTTTAGATCTTGAGCGATTATTATCTGAGAAAAATCTGGATTTAGCCTCCTTTATCGAGATTCATACCTCACAAGAATATTTGGTTTATGCGATTGGCTTTAGTCCGGTGTTTGCTTTTTTGGGTGAAGTAGATAAGCGCATACAAACACCACGCTTGGCCACACCTAGAATTAAAATTCCTGCTGGTAGTGTTGGTATCGCTGAGAGTCAAACTGCCGTCTACCCTACTGATTCATCCGGCGGTTGGAATATTGTAGGGAGGACATTGTTAGATTTGTCTTTAGAAAATCCTGAGAATATTGATAAATTCCGTGTTGGCGATAAGGTGAAATTTTACTCAATCACGCGTGATGAGTATTTGAAAAATGGCGGCAATCTGTGAGTTTTAAGGTCATTAAATCTAGCTTTTTATCCACCGTACAAGACTACGGGCGCCTCAACCATGGCGAGCATGGTATGAGTCAATCAGGGGTGATGGATGAGCACGCTTATACTTGGGGCAACCATCTGCTTCATAATGATTTTAACGATGCGGTGGTTGAGATTACTTTTGGTGGGTTGGTACTTGAGGCGCAGATAGATACGTTTATCGCTGTCACGGGTGCAGACCTGGGTTTTAAAATTAACAATCAATCGGTGCAACTATGGCACGGCTTACAAATTCACAAAGGTGATATTATCAGCTGGGATATCCCTAAGAGTGGTGTGCGTGCGTATTTATCGGTTAAAGGTGGTTTTGACACACCGGTACTGTTTGATTCAAGATCAGTGAATTTGCGTGAGCATATTGGTGCTAAATTGGTTAAAGGTGATGTGTTGCCATGCAAGGGTTTTGATGAGGCGACTTATCGATTTATCCCGCCTAAATATGTGCCGAATTACAATCAAGATCTTACAATAAGAATATTGCCGACTTATCAATTTAATGAGTTTAGTATTAATCAACGAGATTTATTTTTTAACCAAAATTACACTATTACCAATGCTAATGACCGAACCGGATGTCGACTTAGCGGTGCGCCGATTTCCATTAAAAAAGAGCGGATGATATCAGAGGGAATTAGCTATGGTAGTGTGGAGATCGCGACCGATGGTTTGCCTATTATTTTGTTAAAAGACACGCCAAGTATTGGCGGTTATCCAAAAATTGGCACGGTGTTTTCATTGGATTTGGCCAAGCTGGCACAGCGCCAGCCCAACACCAAACTTAGGTTTAAATTAATAGATATACACGAGGCTCAAAAAGAACGAAAGAAATTTAACGAGTTCTTCGAAATCAGCTTTTAGTACAATTCCATCGAGCTATCGACTTGCTTGGCCCAAGCATCAATACCACCACGTAGATTGATAATATCCTCGAAACCAACTGAGTCAAAATAACGCGCTACCTGCATAGAGCGAATACCATGATGACAAATAATGACAGTTTCTTGGGTTTTATCTAGGGTGTCGATATTTGCCATAATTTGACCCATGGGTAGTAAGGTAGCATCTTCAAAATGGCATTTGTTCCATTCCCATTGTTCACGCACATCTAGTAGCAACGGCTGGTTGTCTTCTAGATATTCATCAAGCTCAATGGCAGAAAAATCTCTCATGGTTTAATTTAGTTGGATACGAGAGCCCCATGGTACACGCTCTTTGCCTTTAATAAGCCACAAAACTGGATAATCGGGCTCAAACTCAGGGAACTTGCCTTTGGCATCAGTAAAGTAAATCAGTACATCTGACGGTGTATCTTGGGTGTTGATGTGATCAAATACTGGGTTAAAGTTAGTGCCCTTTCCACCACCGAGTGATGCGGGAAACTGCAACTCTTCCCAGGCTTCATAGCGCCAAGGTGAATACTCAGAAAGAGTGTCGTCGCAAGCTAGTAAAGAAATGCCAGCACGTAAATTGGCCTTGATAGCACCAACCTCAGAGACAAATTCATTAATTTCTTCTTGTGAGATCGAGCCAGAGGTGTCAATTGCTACGGTGATATCAAGCTGGTGTGATCTGAGTGATGGCATGATTACCTCACCTGCTCGGCGCGATGGGCGCGAATAGGAAAAATCATCTCTGGCAAAGGTAGACATGTATTGTGCCAAAAGCGATTGCCAAGAGACTTGGGGTTGTAAAAAGAAATCAATCAGTTTGGCAAATTCGCCATCGAGTTTGCCAGCTTGCTGTGCTAATTGCGCACTTGAAGCAAGGTTTTTTTGCCATTGTGTGGCAAGTTTATCCACTTCATCAGGTTGTAATTTGGGTGGCTGTTGTGCGAGCTGAGAAGCACCAGCTTTATTATCTTGGTTTGATTTAGAGTCTGATGTGGATTCTTGCTCTTGTTCTTTTTGCAGATCGTCTTCACGTAGTCCGCCATCGGACTGCTTGGAATCATCGTTAGCATTGTCATCATATAGGTGTTGATCCATTGGCTCTTGGTCAAGGTTGTCATCAATCATTGGGTAGATTTCTTCGGCGATCATGCCTTCGTATTGACGAAAAATTGGCACATCAATCGGTGGGTGAAAACCTTCTTTAACCAAGAGTGGGTTAATGGCAAAATCACAGGCAAGATCCCACTTATGCTTGGTGCGATTACCGCGGCGTGCAAAGTGTGTAAGTGCACAGTGTAGGGCTTCGTGAATAAGAATAAATTTGATTTGATGATTGTTAAGTGAATCAACAAACTCAGGATTGTAGTAAAAACTTTTGGCGTCTGTAGCGCTGGTTTTACACCAAGAATCGGCTGCGATTAAAGGTAGGCGTAATACTAGATTACCCAAAAAAGGCTTGTCGAGCATGAGTTGTGTACGCGCCTTAGTTAGACGGTTTTTGATGGCTTCTAGCTCGGTAGTACTTAGTGTTTTGTCTTGCTGTGGCTGGACAATGTCTTCGCCAACGACTCTAACCTGTTGCTCAGGTTTAAAGGGTTCATCTTGCCAAGTTGGGTACTTGTCCAAAGTTAATCCTAATCAAACATCGTATCAGCGATTTTGCTGGCCCAATCGGCAAACTCAGGAATGCTGAAAATTTCTTCACCGATTGCACGCTGCATGTCTGACACCAGCATAACGCCGAGTTCTTTTTGTGGAAAGTCGCGTGCAAAATTAAGAATATTGCCCCAAACTTGTTTTGCATTATCTTTGTCTTTAACGCTAATTGCCCTACCCACAAGCGCCGAACAAATGGCGTATTGAAGGTCAATAGCATCGGGAATAGAGACCGACTCACCATTAACGATGGCATCAAGATCTGGTAAATCCTCAAGGTGTTCAATAAAAGTAGCAACCTCAACACCGGCAACTTCGCCGACACAAGCGCTGGCGGCTTGTCTAAATAGGTTGAGATTGTCATCAAATTTTTGTAAGGCACGATGGGTGAATTCCCAAGTTCTTGGTGATGGAAAAGCCACCGGATTGTGCGCAGGATCAAACTCAAACAAATGCTCTGGACGGTAACGTAAGAAACCAATAATGCGCTCATCAATGTTGTTTTTATAAGCCCAAGCTGCCCAATCATCAAGGTTGACATCAAGCTCATAATGAGAAAAACGATTGGCCAACGGTGCTGGCATCGAGTAAGTAACACCGCGGTCGCCTTGGCGGTTACCCGCAGCAAAAATGACCCAACCATCTGGCACAATATAATCACCCAAACGACGGTCTAGAATTAACTGGTATGCTGCTGCGGAAACTGTTGGTGGTGCTGAAGTAATCTCATCTAAAAATAAGATGCCCTGCTCACCATGGCGAGATGCATCAGGTAATAATGATGGGACCGCCCAATCAACTTGTTCACCGTTTTTAAAGGGGATGCCACGTAAATCACTTGGCTCCATCTGTGAAAGACGAATATCAATCATTGGTACGTTGTGGTCAACAGCCACTTGTGAGATGATTTGTGACTTACCAATACCTGGCGCACCCCAAAGCATTACTGGCGTGTGGTGGCCGTGAATAACAGATTCGAATTCTTGAGTGAGGATTTTGCTGACTTGTTCTGGACGCATTAAAGGTATCCTTTTAGCTTGAAAAATATAAAAGTGACCCTATTCTACCGTAATAGACGATAAAATTACCCAATATGACTAAGCCTACTACCGAACCAAGTTCAGACGATTTATTTAACTTCCCTTGTGATTACCCAATAAAAATCATGGGTAAGGATTGTGTTGAGTTAAATACTGAGATGTGCGCGATTATTGAGCGCCATGCCGGTGAGATACACCCTAATCAAATCACCAGCAGGAAAAGCTCGAAAGGTGCTTATATTTCTTACACGGTTAGAATTATCGCCACCAGTAGAGTGCAGCTTGATTCGATTAATCAAGAATTACAAGACAATCCTTTGGTTGCTTACATTCTGTAGTTATCCATGAAAGTTGTTAATCTAGGTCTGCAGGATTACGCCAAAACTTGGGGTGATATGAAAGGTTTCACCCAAGCGCGTGATACCAATACCGAAGATGAACTTTGGATTTGTGAACATCCAAGTGTTTTTACCCAAGGCATTTCTGGTAAAGCTGAGCACTTGTTAGAAAATAGTGAAATCCCTGTGATTAATACTGATCGTGGTGGGCAGATTACTTACCACGCCCCCGGGCAGTTGATTGTTTACTGTTTGATTGATCTTAAGCGCTTGGGTATCGGGGTGAAGAAAATGGTGTCGATTATTGAGCAATCAATTATTGATTTACTTGCCAAGTATCAAATTAAATCACATCTGCAAGGTGGTGCACCTGGTGTGTATGTAGATGACGCCAAAATTGCCGCTCTTGGTTTAAAAGTAAAAAATGGCAGAACTTATCATGGGCTCAGTTTAAACGTGAATATGGACTTGTCTGCCTTCTCTCAAATAAACCCTTGTGGATATCAAGGGTTGAAAGTAACACAGCTGAGTGATTTAACGGATAATATCAACTTAGACAGTATTGGCAATGAACTCACACAAATCTTAAGCGGTCATGTTACAAGACATTGAAATTAAAGCCCTTAAAGGCGAATCAAAAACAGCACGCTTAAAAATTAAGCCGGATGCTACACGTGCTCCGCTTAGAAAGCCAAGCTGGATTCGTATCAAACACCCTGCCGGATCTAAAGTAGATAAGCTTAAAAAGACCTTGCGTGATCAAAAACTGTTTACCGTTTGTGAAGAAGCGCAATGCCCTAATCTAGGTGAATGCTTTAATCACGGTACAGCTACCTTTATGATTATGGGGCAGATTTGTACACGCCGCTGCCCATTTTGCGATGTGGCGCATGGCAAACCTAAGCCACTTGACGCAGACGAGCCAAAACATTTGGCCGAAACGATTGAAAAAATGACGCTTAAATATGTGGTAATTACTTCAGTGGATCGTGATGATTTACGTGATGGCGGTGCCGATCATTTCAAACAATGTATTGATCAAATTAGGCAAACCACACCGCAGGTTAAAATTGAAATACTCACCCCTGATTTTAGAGGGCGAGTAGAAAAAGCCTTAGAGATATTCGAAACCTGCCCGCCTGACGTGTTTAATCATAATCTTGAAACTGTACCAAGCTTGTATCCTCAAGTACGACCAGGGGCGAGTTATGAGTATTCATTAAAGCTATTGCAGTCATTCAAACAACAGCACCCAGATGTGACAACCAAGTCAGGCTTAATGCTGGGTGTTGGTGAAAGTGAGCAACAGGTATTAGATGTACTGTCTGATCTTAGAGCGCATGATGTTGATATGCTTACATTGGGCCAGTACTTGCAGCCAAGTAAGCATCACTTGGCTGTTGAGAAATACATTACACCTGAGCAGTTTGATCGTTATAAGGTATTGGCGACTGAAATGGGTTTTTCACAAGTGGCCAGTGGGCCAATGGTGCGCTCATCGTATCATGCTGATTTACAAGCAGCTGGCGAATCAATCGGTTAATGCTTTAATCACTTTTAATTAGACGAAAAAAAATGGCTTCAAATTGAAGCCATTTTTTATTGTTACTGTTAATCAATACTAAACATCATTTTTGTCTTCTTTTTTAAGTAGACCGTTGGTGTCTATTTTTTCTTCAGAAGTTTCTTTTTCAGCATCGTCAGCTTTCTTCTTTTTACCTAGTGCTGCTTTAATCCATTCTTTTGGATCTTTGCTTGATTTTTCAGATTTTTCCTTTTTAGGCTTCTCTGCTTTTTCTACATTGTATTTTGCATCAGCATCAGCATCACCTGGCAATAACCCCATACTAACTGCAATATTGCGACAAGAAGCCTCACCTGCTGATAGCGTACCTAAAGGTATTACAATCAGTGTTAGTACAGTTGAGATCAACACACCGAACAATAATGAAATCGCCATGCCTTGGAAAATAGGGTCTGTTAAGATAACGCTTGCGCCGCCTACCAATGCAAAAGCAGTAATCAAAATTGGTCTTGTACGTGATGCGCAAGAGCTAATGACAGCATCAAAGAATGGCATGCCTTTGGCATATTCTTGCACGGTAAAGTCCACCAAAAGAATGGAGTTTCGCACAATAATACCGGCCAATGCAATCCAGCCAATCATTGAGGTGGCTGTAAATTCAGCGCCTAATAGCCAGTGTCCTGGTACAACACCTAAGAGCGTCAATGGAATTGGCGCCATAATTACCGCAGGGATAATAAAGTTACCAAACTGCCATACCACTAGCATGTAAATAACCACTAGCGCCACACCAAATGCAGTACCCATGTCGCGGAAAGTTTCGTAAGTTACTGTCCACTCACCAGCCCACTCAAAACCTGGTACGGTTTGATCTTTAGGCGGACCTAAGTACTCGCCTTGTAATTCTTTACCATCTACTGTTTGATATCTAAGTAGTAAATCATCCACGCCAAACATAGCGTAAATTGGCGCACTTAAGCGACCAATAGGCTCACCTAAAACATATTCAACATCAGCCAGATCTTTATGGAAGATTAGATCGTCTTGTTTTTTGTAAATAAACGAGCCCAACTCAGAAATAGGAATCATACCACCCTGCTGAGAAGGGACTGGCAGTTGTGTTAAGTATGACAATTGTGAACGCTTAGACAATGGTACTTTTAAGCAAACACGTGAAGGCTCTAATGCGTTCTTAAGACGAATAGTGGTAACGTTAAAGCTACTCATGGCCATTGCTAACGTCTCTTTAATGGTTTGTACACTCACACCAAAACGAGAGGCTTTTTCAGTATCTACTTGGAAATTAATAACTGGGTATTCGTCACGCATCAAGTTATCAACATCGGTCATTGTGCCTGACTCTTTAAACATCTGAGTTAGGTCATTGGCTAGTTTACGACGAGTCTCCTTGTCTGGGCCATACACCTCTGCAACCACAGGGCGCAACACTGGTGGGCCTGGTGGCATCTCTACTACGGCGTAGTTAGCGCCTGCGTCAGCAGCAATTTGCTTGATCATTTGTCTTGCTTCCAATGCAATTTCATGACTAGAGCGCTTACGATCAGATTTTTCAGCTAACTGAATTTGTAGCTCGCCTTCTGATGAGTTTTGTCTAAGGTAGTAGTGTCGAACCAAACCGTTAAAATCAAATGGTTTGGCGGTACCTGCGTAAGATTGAATCGCAACTACTTCTGGCATATTGCGCAATACTTGTGCCATTTTATGCAACGCTGAAGCGGTATCTGCCAATGCGGTACCATCTGCCATATCTAAGACAACACCAAATTCTGACTTATTATCCAATGGCAGCATTTTTACTGGCACTGTGGTTGTGTAGAACATTGACATTGACATAAAGAAGGCGACAAACAAGGTAATTAAAAAGCCCCAACCGTAAGCCTTGATATGAAATAATTTTGAAATTGTAGAATGGAAGAATGCATACAATACTTTGCTTTCTTTTTCTTCTTTTTCATGCATTTTGTGCAACACACCGAGTGGTGGCACAATCTTCATAATAAAGTACGGTGTAAAGACAAAAGCTGCAAATAGCGATATCATCATAGCCACTGAACCTAAGACTGGAATTGGCGCCATGTAAGGCCCCATCATGCCACTAACAGCTGCCATTGGTACCAATGCTGCGACCACGGTAAAGGTTGCTAGAATGGTTGGGTTGCCTACTTCTCTTACTGCGTCAATCGCTGTTCCAATGGTAATTTTATTATCTATTAGCCAGCGCCTGTATATATTCTCAGTCACAACAATGGCATCATCTACCAAAATACCAATCGAGAAAATCAGTGCGAATAAACTCACTCGGTCGATGGTCATACCAAAAATCCAAGCTGCGAAGATGGTCATTAATAAAACCACTGGAATCACTAGCGTTACCACAACCGCAGGACGCCAGCCTAATGCAAACCAAACCAGTAACGTTACTGCGCCTGTGGCAATGAAGAGCTTTTTAAGTAATGCATTGACTTTATCTTTGGCAGATTTACCGTAGTTCCTGGTAACGCTAACCTCAACATTGTCTGGAATGAGTCGGCCTTTAAGCTCCTCTACTCTGGCTAAAATATTTTCTGCAACTGCAACACCATTGGTGCCGAATTTTTTTGCAATGGCGATCGTGACTGCTTGCTCACCGCTAGCTTTTACGTCAGTTTTATTGGCTTTACCTGTGTAGTAATTAACCATATGGTCTGTTTCTTCTGGGGCGTAGTAGACATCAGCTACATCACGTACATAAACTGGCCTGCCGTCATTAACAGCAATTACTAAGTTTTCAATGTCTTCAACTTTTTTGAAGAAGTCACCTGAATAGACCTCCATCTTATAGCCATTGAGTTCAATATCACCAGTATGATCACTGACATTGGCCGAGCCGACAGTGCCTGCGATTTGTTGAATTGAAACGCCGTAACCAGCTAAACGCCCGGGATAAGCATCGATATGGAAGATTTCTTTTCGGCCACCAACCACAAAACCATTGTTGGTGTCTTTAACCTTTTCAAGTTGTTGTAACAACTCTAAACCTAACGAACGTAGCTGGCCATCATCAAGTGACTTAGACCAAAGCGTTAAATTAATAATAGGTACGTCGTCAATCTCTTTAGGTTTGATTAAGGGGCTTCTAACGCCTGGCGGCATAAAGTCAAGGTTGGCGAGCATTTTGTCACGCACCTTGATAATAGAGGCGTTCATCTCTTGACCTACATCAAACTCAACTGTGATAATACCTTGGCTCTTGTCACTGACTGAATAGACATGCTTCACACCTAGAATATGTGACATTAAGCGCTCTAATGGCTTGACTACGATATTAGCAACTTCGTCAGAAGAGGCGCCAGGATACTCAACAAAGAGGTCGATCATTGGTACCGAGATCTGCGGGTCTTCTTGTCTTGGTGTGGAGATTAAACCAATAATACCTGCGCCTAACATAGCGAAGAATAGAATGATTGAGAGCGGTGAGGTTATAAAGGCTTTGGTTAGCTTACCCGCAATACCGAGTTCGTGATCTTTATAGGCCTCAGTAATTAAATCATGCGTTATGTTTTCGTCTTTCGATAAATCGTCGTGATGATGATGTGGCATAATTTTTTTATTAGATATCCATTCCTGAAACCATTAAGATATTAGGATTGGCAACAATTTTTTCACCAATCTTTAAGCCTGATAAAACACTTTTCTTACTTTTACCTACCTGCTCACCTAAACGCACAAATCTTAATTCGGTTTTGCTTGTTTTTGGATTAATAACAAAAACACTCGGCAAGCTAGAGCGCCACATAATCGCCACTTCTGGAATAATTGGGGTTAGTACACCTGAATCTGTTTCAAAAATCTCTACCTCTGCATAAGCACCCGCTAACACTGGTACGCTTTCCGGTAAGTCAAACTTTACTTTAACACTGTGTTTGTTGTTGTCAGCAATTGGGTAGATTTGTGATAAAGTCGCATCAACCACAATATTAGCAATGTCTAGCTTAATACGGTATTTTTTGTCCAGCTTTAAGCTGGCAACTAAGCGAGAAGGAACATTGACCTCTACTTGAAGATCTTTAATGTTGGCAAACTTCATCAGTACTTGCCCCGGCTGCACGACATCGCCTTGATTGATGTTTTTCACTACAATCACACCGTCGAAAGGTGCAACCACATTGGCATCTTTTAAGCGCTCTTCTACTTGCTTAAGGTTAAGCTCTGCTTGTCTTAATTTGTTTTTGGCTTGTTGATAGCCTGTGTAACGAGAGGTTCTATTGGCAAACTTATCAAACTCAGGGTTGCCTTGACCACTCATCTTTAACATTGGATCTGTAAACATTGAGAACATACCTGGAATACCACCAAACATGCCATTAGAGTTAGGAGATACAATGGATTGTGAATATTGAACACCAGCATTTCTAAGTGCCTCATTGGCTGATGAGATATCTGCGTAGGCCGAATCTCTTTGTGCTTGGATAGATTCTTGCTCAAGTGTTACCAGGGTTGAACCTCGCTTAAACATGTCACCTTCTTTACCGCTGACACTTAATACATCACCTGAAACTTGTGCAGACAGACTCACCTGTGCAGATGAAACAACCACACCACCTAAAAGCGCCCTTTTATCAAGAGACATTCCGCTGACAGATTGGAGGTTGTAAACCGACTCAAAGCTGTCGGAATTTTGATTATAAATTTGGGATTGAGAAGGGAGAGAAAACGCCAATAAAACTGAAGTGACTAAAGGGGTAATCGGTGAGTTCATAGTTGACCTTTTATTAAGTAAGAAAATAAACTTTAAATCGAATTTTATATGATTAAAATATGCTGTGTATATTATTTTAAATAAATAATTTAAATAATACTTAATTTCATTGTAAGTTGTTGTTTTTAAATATATTTTATATATTTTTTATCTTGATAAATATATATAAAATCTTGATTATATTCTAACCTTTTAATATAGATAATTTTATACCTTTATGTCAATCGCTTTCACCCCTGGAGAACCTGCCGGCATCGGCCCTGATTTGGCTGTTATTTATGCACAGAAAAAAACTCGTAAAAATCTATTGGTTTTTACCGATCCAGATCTGTTGTTAGCACGTGCAAAAAAACTTAATTTATCTATTAAAATCAAAGAGAAAAACAGTACTCAACACCCGGGTGAAATTTGTGTTTTCCCAGTCAAAACAAACATCCAAACCAAAGCCGGTGTCCTGAATGTCGATAATGCGCAGTTTGTTTTAAACACGCTTGATGTTGCCACACAGCATTGTCTTGATAAGCACTGCGATGCTTTGGTTACTGGCCCTGTTCATAAGGGCATTATCAATCAATCAGGCATTGATTTTACTGGCCATACAGAATATTTGGCTAATTTGACTGACACTCCTAAAACAGTCATGGTATTGGCCACTGAAGGTTTGCGAGTGGCTTTAGCAACCACGCATATTCCTTTATCAAAAGTGGCTCAGCACATTCAGGCTGATTCGCTTGAACAAACCATTAGAATTATTCATAACTCTTTTCAAGGCTATGGCATAGCAAGCCCTCGCATTGTTGTTTGTGGCTTAAACCCCCATGCTGGAGAAGATGGTTATCTTGGTAGTGAAGAGATTGAAATTATCAACCCTTTAATTAAACAACTTAACCATCAAGGGCTAAATTTAAGCGGCAGTGTGCCTGCAGATACGGCTTTCACCCCTGATGCACTCAAAGGTGTTGATTGTGTATTAGCCATGTATCACGACCAAGGGCTGCCTGTACTTAAAACACTGGGCTTTAAAAAGGCTGTTAACATTACCTTAGGCCTACCCTTTATTCGTACTTCGGTTGACCATGGTACGGCGCTTGATTTAGCGGGCACAGGTAACATTAGCCTGGGCAGCTTACACACTGCACTAGATTACGCACAAAATTTTATTGACAATCAATATGCATAAAACTTACGCCACAACTACTGGAAACCACAAAGCGCGCAAACGTTTTGGGCAAAATTTTTTAATCGATACTAAGGTTGTTGATCGTATTGTTGCCACCATTGCACCAAAGGCAGAAGACAACCTGCTTGAGATCGGCCCTGGACAAGGTGCAATGACGCTACCTTTGTTAGAAAAATTAAACCAACTTCATGTGATTGAAATTGATCGAGATCTAATTGGCTTGCTAGAATCTCTTGACAAGGACAACTTAATCATCCATCAGGGTGATGCCATGAAATTTGACCTAAGCACCCTGCCTACACCAATTCGCGTGGTGGGTAACTTGCCTTATAATATATCCTCCCCTATTTTGTTTCACTTGCTAGAGAACCGAGCCTTGGTTGAAGACATGACCTTTATGTTACAAAAAGAGGTGGTTGAACGCATGGTGGCCAGCCACGGTAACAAAACCTATGGTCGCCTTAGTGTGATGATGCAGGCTTTCTTTGAGGTGGAGTTGATTTTTATTGTGCCGCCAGCGTCGTTTAATCCAGCACCCAAAGTTGATTCTGCTATTGTTTACCTTAAGCCTTTGACTCAGTCTTTGGTTAGTGATGTGGCTATATTTGAAAAAGTGGTTAAAGCCGCCTTTGCGCAGCGACGAAAAACCTTAAGAAATTGTTTAAAATCTTTACTAACGCAAGAACAAACTTCAATTGATTTATCGCAAAGAGCGGAAATGCTCAGCGTGTCAGATTTTATTAAACTAACTCAAGATTATGAAAAACAACATTAAAGTTGATGTCCAAGTTGCTTATTTAGAAGACCAGTCTGATGTCGGGCATAGTCAATACGCTTACGCTTACACCATCACAATTACCAACAATGGGCAAATAGGTGCTCAATTACGCACACGTCGTTGGCATATTCAGGATGAAACTGGACACGTAGAAGAAGTAATTGGCGAAGGTGTGGTGGGTCATCAGCCACATTTAATGCCTGGTGAGAGTTTTGAGTATTCTTCAGGTGCGATGATTAAGACGGTTACCGGTCTAATGAAAGGAGCTTACGGCATGGTGAATGACGAAGGTGATTTATTTGAGGCTGAAATATCTGAGTTTGTACTTAGTGAGCCTTACACACTGCACTAATCATGTCTGATTATTTGATTGGTGATGTTCAAGGCTGCTTTGGCCCACTGCAAGCTTTATTAAAAAAAATTAAATTTTCTATTGATAAAGACCAACTGTTCTTTTTAGGTGATGTGGTTAATCGTGGTGATCAATCATTAGCCACTTTGCGCTTTATTAAAGATTTGGGTGAGAACGCAAAAATGGTTTTAGGTAATCATGATTTTCATTTATTAGCTTGCGCCCTAGGTGTCAGGAAACCTCATTCCAAAGATACTTTTGATGATATTTTAGCTGCAAGTGACTCTCAAGCGCTTATTGATTTTTTATTACAACAGCCTTTGGTTATTCAACATAAAAAGGCGATTTTGGTACACGCAGGTATTCCACCAAGTTGGGATGAAAAGATGGCTTTAAAGCAATCGCTTAAAGTGCAGAAACACTTACAAAGTAATGATGTTGGTAATTTTATTAATAATATGTACGACAACCATCCTTACACTTGGTCGAATGATTTAAACGAGATGGATGTTTGCCGATACACCATTAATGCTTGTATGAGAATGCGTGTTTGCAAGCCAGATGGTGCTTTAGAATTTAGTCATAAAATGGGTCATGATGCCGCACCAGACGGGTTTAAAGCTTGGTTTTTGCATGATGACCGAGCTTTAAAAGACACTGATATATTTTTTGGACATTGGTCGACCCTATCTAATGTTAAGCAAGCACATATTTATCCGATGGATCAAGGCTGCGCCTGGGGTGGTGCACTTAGTGCTATTCGCCTTAAAGACAAGCAAATCACTTCAATAGACTGTTAGATCTCAACCTGACCTTCGTAAACAAATTGTGCTGGGCCAGATAAAAACACGTGCTCGTCTTCAGTGTATTCAATTAGCGCATCTCCACCCCTTAGGTGGGCAATTACGGTGGAATCTAGCAAGCCTAGCTTTACACCATGGATAACAGCCGCACAAGCGCCTGAGCCACAAGCCAGCGTTTCACCAGCACCACGCTCATACACACGTAAGTTAATTTCATTATTACTTAATATTTGCATAAAGCCAATGTTAGCTTGATTGGGTAATAACTCACTTTGCTGGATTTGCTGAGCAATGTTGGCAACATCAACTGTATTAACATCATCAACCAATAAAACACAATGTGGGTTGCCGATTGACAATGCGCCAAGCTCATAGCCTGCTACTTGATAAGTGGTGGCTTGCTGATTTGAGTGTAGCGGAATGCCAATAGGTTGAAAGTTGGGCTTGCCCATGTCGACTTGTACCGTATTGTCTTCATTAATAAATAAACTCATTAACCCAGCTCGAGTCTCAACATTAATCGGGTTATTTGCTGTTAAGCCTTTTGCTGTTACAAAACGCGCAAAACAACGTGCGCCATTGCCGCACTGCTCTACCTCAGTACCATCTGCATTGTAAATAACATAGCGAAAATCCACTCCAGGTGTGGTAGTTGATTCCACCATTAAAAGCTGATCAAACCCAACGCCAAAATGTCGGTGTGCCAGGGTAATAATCTGCTCAGCACTTAAAGTGATAGCGCCTAAGGTATTGTCAATCACCATAAAGTCATTGCCCAATCCATGCATTTTTGTAAAATTAATCATACGCACATTTTAACTGTTAGTTTCTTGTGTGTTTACAAATTAAAGTATCTGCTAAAATTAGCACCTCATTTAATTTGGATTTCATCATGATCACGCCTAGCAACATCACCCTTAATAAAGAAAAAACACTATTAACCATTACATTTGAGGGTGTTGATTATCCACTAACTAGCGAATATTTAAGAGTTTACTCGCCTTCTGCAGAAGTAGTTGGCCATGGTCCTGGGCAAGAAACTTTGCAAGTTGGCAAGGGTAATGTCACTATTACACGTATTGAGCCAACCGGTAATTACGCGGTTGTCTTATTCTTTAGTGATGGTCACGATAGTGGTATTTATTCTTGGTCCCATTTACATCATTTAGCCACTAATCATCAGGATCTTTGGCCTGAGTACTTGACTAGATTAAAAGCAGCAGGACATGCACATCCTGAACTTTAAGATTTAAATCTTATGGCATTTTTAAATGCTTTAATTGCTTTTATTGTCACCATTGGTATTTTGGTGACGGTGCATGAATTTGGCCATTTTTGGGTGGCGAAAAAACTCGGCATCAAGGTGCTACGATTCTCAGTAGGCTTTGGCAAAATCTTAAAATCATGGCAAATTGGTGAAACCCAATACACTTTATGTGCCCTGCCCTTGGGTGGCTTTGTCAAAATGCTGGATGAAAACGAAGGCAAGGTTGATCCGAGTGAAAAACACCGAGCCTTTAATGCTCAAACTGTTTATAAACGTATAGCAGTTGTTGTGGCAGGACCTGCGGCAAACTTCATATTGGCCATTATTATTTATACCGCCATCTTTATCATTGGTACTCATGGCATCAAGCCTGTGGTCGGTGTGATTGAAAATGATGGCATTGCCCAGCAGGCTGGATTAAAAACTGGCGATCGGCTGCTAAGCATCAATACGCAAGACACACCTAGTATTAGTGAATTTTCTTTTGCCTTTGTTCGTGCGGCCCAAGCACCAACAATGCAACTTGATATACATTCAAAAACTGATAATTTAAAAACATTAACGCTAGATTTAAAAAAAGACTTTTTAGCCAACCCAGAGCAAGGCGTTGAACAATATTTAGGTTTTGAATTCGCCCTACCAGCACTTAAACCTATTATTGATCAAGTCATAAGTGAAAGCCCGGCAAGCTTGGCTGGCATCCAATCAGGTGATCAAATACTCAGCGTAAATAGTAAGCCGGTCAATACTTGGCGTGATTTTGTTGTAACGATTAAGCAAAGCAAAGGCCAAACAATGCAATTAAACATTCTAAGAAATGGCCAGACTATTGCACGCGCACTCGCACCAAAAAATGACAATGGAACACTTAAGATAGGTGTGAGCGTTATGGCGCCAAAAGGCTACTTAGACGAATGGCGTGTCTTGGTCAAAAAACAACCATTTGACGCCTTTTTATCTGCCAATGTTAAAACCTACCAACTCACTGTATTAAACCTAAAAATGATTCAAAAGATGATTTTGGGTGAAGCTTCTGTTAAACAAATCAGTGGTCCGATCAGTATTGCGGATTATGCAGGTAAAACAGCGAGTGTCGGCTTGGTCTCTTTTTTGTCATTTTTAGCTTTAATCAGCATTGGTTTAGGTTTACTTAATTTGCTACCCATCCCTCTACTTGATGGCGGGCACTTGTTCTTTTATCTAATTGAAATTGTAAAAGGCTCTCCCGTAAGCCAGGCTTTGCAACAAAACGCATTAAAATTTGGCTTGTTTGTTATCCTCTCGCTTACCTTCATAGCGATGTATAATGATTTTTTACGATTATTATCATAAATTTTAAACCATGAAAAAAATTCTCACTAAAATCTCTTTAATTTTAACGCTGTCTATTACTTCTATCGCACAGGCAGATCTCATTAAAAGCATTGATATAATTGGTCTTAACGCTATTTCTAGAGGTACCGTTTTGAGCTACTTACCTGTTGAAGTCGGCGATGATTACAGTAAAAAAACCTCAGCACAAATTATTCGTGCACTTTATAAAACGCATTTTTTCAAAGATATCGAAGTCTCACAATCAGACCAAGTGTTAGAAATAAAGCTTCAAGAAAACCCACATATTAAATATGTTGAACTGTTAAATTATTCAGACAAGGTGATTGAAGAAGAGTCTATTAAGCAAGTGCTAAAAAGCATGGATTTATCCCAAGGCAAGATTTTTAATAAAAGACAATTGGATAAACTTATCTCGCAAATAGAGGCGTCTTACATTTCTAAGGGTTATTACGGCATCAAAATTACCAAGACTATTGAAATTGATGATCAAAACAGGGTTGGTATAGAGCTCGATATTAATGAAGGCGAGGTTGCGCGTATTAGCACAATGAAAATCAGTGGCAACCAAGTGCATGACGAAGATGACTTATTAGATTTATTTGAAATCGGTGAGGCTGATTTTTTCATCATAAATTACTTTACTGAGAAAGATCACTATTCTAAAGTTGCACTAGATGCGGGCGTTGAAGCAATGAAATCACTCTATGTTAATTCTGGTTACCTTGATTTTAAAGTTAGCAATATTAAAACAGACTTGTCCGATGACAAGCAAAGTATTGACATTAACATTCAAATTAATGAAGGTTCGGAATATAAAGTAGGCGATATTAAGTTTAGTGGTAATCTACTCAACCAATCAATTGACGATCTTAATGACTTACTAACAATTACCGAAGGTGCAGTATTTAAACGTAAAAAGGTAATTGAAAGCATTCAGGCGATTACTGATTTGTTTGCAGACCAGGGTTATGCATTTGCCAAAGTTGATCCAATCACCAAAGAAGATACCAAGGCGCATGTAATTGATTTAGATATTAATATTAATCTAAACAAAAAAGTGTACATTAATCGTATCACCATTGTTGGCAACACACGTACTCAAGACGAGGTTATTCGTCGTGAAATTGGAATTAACGAAGGCGGTCTATATTCAAATACTGAGTTAGATGAGTCAGTTAAAAAGATTAAACGATTAGGCTTCTTCTCTGATGTGCAAATGGAAGTAACAAAACTCAAAGAATTTGATGATAAAATTAATTTACACTTTAGTGTTGAAGAAACTAAAACCGGTACTTTTTCAATTGGCTTATCACATTCAAATAGCTCAGGTGCTGCCTTTAATATGGGTATTAAAGAAAACAACTTCTTAGGTACAGGTAACACACTTAACGCTGCTTTATCAAATTCAGAAGCGGTACAAGAAATGAGCTTTTATTTCTCAGACCCTTACTTTACCGAAGACAAGCACAGTATTAGTTACGGTGTTTTCACTAAGTCTATTGACGGTGCAAGCTTAGACGTATCTTCCTATAAGATTGATGAAGCTGGTTTAAGCTTAGGTTATGGCATACCTTTAACCGAAGACACGCGTATTAGTGCTGATGTTCGTATTTCTAGCCGTGACATTACTTGTGGCACAACCTTTTCAGATGCAAATCACGAGGCGACGCAATGTGCCAGTGGCGATAAGACAGAGGTTAAAACCAATGTTCGCTGGTCTAACAATACACTGGATAATTTCAACTACCCAACTGACGGACAAAAGAACAGTTTAAGTTTGGATCTAACATTACCAATCGCAGATTTCCGTTATTACAAACTTGATGCTTCGCATAAGAGCTACCGACCAATGGGTAACGATATTACTTGGAAGGTTAATGGCAGTTTAGGCTTAGCACAAGGCTATGGCGGTAAAGATCTACCTTTCTTTAAGCGTTACTACGGTGGTGGTTCATCATCCGTTCGTGGCTTTGACTTTAACTCATTAGGTGCAACTTACTCAGATGGTAAGGCTAAAGGTGGTGAATTATCACTACTAGCAGGTACATCGGTCATCTCACCAATGAAGTTTATTAATGACAGTAAAAATATGCGTATGAGCGCTTTCATTGATGCAGGCTCAGTAGAAGAGAAAGCCTCCAATCTTAGCTTTGATGAGATTCGCATGTCGACTGGTGTAGCCTTTTCTTGGTTAACACCAGTTGGTCCATTAGGTATTTACGCTGCCACACCTTTGGTTAAAAAATCATCAGACAAAACAAAGACTGTTGAATTTACCCTTGGTACAAGCTTCTAACACGTAGATGATGAAAAATATTGTTTTTGCATTATTGGTGTTTAGCACCACTCTGCATGCAGAGTCTCTAAAAATTGGCTACATCAATATCGACTACCTTGTTAGTAGTTCGCCGCAATTCATTCAAGCAAATCAAATTGTTATTAAAGAGTTCAAACCTCAAGAAGAAGAGTTATTACTACTTAGTCAAACAATACAGTTGTTAGCAGATGACTTTAATAAAAATAGTAAATCGCTTACGCAATCTGAACGCAAGACTGAGATCCAAAAAATTGCCAATTTAGAGCGCCAACTCAAGCAGCAAGCACGTACACTTAAAGAACAGTTAAAACTTAAAAATGAGCAAGAATTAGGCAAAATTCAAGCTGTAATTAACAAAGTAATCAAGGAAGTTGCTGAAACACAAAAATTTGATTTAATCTTATACCAAGAAGTAGCTTTTGCTAGTAAAAAAGTCAATATTACACCGATTATCAAGCAAAAACTCAGACAGCTCTTTTAATGATGCACACACTTGGGGATATTGCTAAAGTTATTAATGCCGATCTAATTGGCGATGAGTCAATCAAGATCGACAGTATTGCCTCCCCCGCTTCAGCAAAAAGTAATCAGCTGACTTATGTGATTGGTCAAAAATACAAATTAGATCTTATGGCTACACAAGCAGGTGTGGTTATTCTTAATCAAGATTTAGCAAAAGATTGCCCTACTAACGCCTTAGTGGTTGACGATGTTTACTTGTCATTTGCCAAAATTACTCATTATTTTAAAAAAGAAGTAACGCCTTTTAGTGGTGTTCATTCTAGCGCTCAAACCAATCAAGCAATCATTGCAGAAAACTGCGCAATCGGAAAAAATGTTGTCATTGGCTCTAACGCTACTATTGGTCCAAATACCGTTATTGAAGACAATGTTACTATTGGTGATCATGTCTATCTGCATCCTAATGTTACGATTTTACAAGGCTGCTCAATAGGTGATAACGTGGTAATCTCTCCAGGCGCTGTAATTGGCGCCGAAGGGTTTGGCAATGCCCGAGATAAGCAAAATCAATGGCACACCATCGCACATCTAGGTAATGTCGTTGTTGGTAATAATGTCACTATTGGTGCTAACACTACAATTGACAGAGGTACTTTAGAAGATACGCAAATACATGACGGTGTACGGCTTGATAATTTAATACACATTGCACACAATGTGATTATCGGCCAAGATACTGCAATTGCAGCCAACACAGGTATTGCCGGCAGTACGACACTTGGAAAGCGTTGCATGATTGGTGGTATGGTCGGTATTGTAGGTCATTTAAACATCTGTGATGATGTGATTGTAAATGCTAAAAGCACAGTTGATAAAGACATTAAGACGCCAGGAATGTACACAGGTATCATGCCACTTATGCCTCATAAGCAATGGCAGAATGTTGGTTTATGGCTAGTAAAACTTGATAAAATCATCAAATACTTAAATATTAAACTCAAAAATTTAAAGGATTAACTATTATGGAAATGAACATCCAAGATGTAAAAAATTATTTACCTCATCGCTACCCTTTCTTGTTGATTGATCGAGTTTTAGAAATTGAAATTGGCAAATCATTGGTTGCCATTAAAAACGTAACTTTTAATGAGCCGCAATTTACAGGGCATTTCCCTGAGCAGCCGATTATGCCTGGTGTAATGATTGTAGAGGCACTTGCTCAGGCGACTGGCATTTTGGCGTTTAAATCCGAAGTAGGCAAGCCAATTGATGGACAAATTTACATGTTGGTTGGTATTGATAAAGTTCGCTTTAAACGTGTGGTAGAGCCGGGTGATCAATTACGCTTAGAAGTGGAAGTAATGACGGTTAAACGTGGTATTTGGAAGTTTAAATGCAGAGCCTTAGTTGACGACAAAGTCGTGACAACCGCTGAGCTTATGTGTACACAAAAAGCAGCAGATTAATTAAAAAATAAATTCTTGAGGAGAGTATCATGGCCATAGATTCTAACGCAATCATTGACCCTAGTGCAAAAATTCATAAAAACGCCGAAATATGCGCCTACGCCGTTATTGGTGCCAATGTAGAGATTGGATCGGGCACTATTGTAGAATCCCATGCAGTCATACAAGGGCCAACTAAAATTGGCAAAAATAACCACATCTACTCTTTTGCTGCAATTGGTGGAGACCCACAAGACATTACCTACGAAGAAGGTCAAGAATCTAATTTGGTCATTGGTGATGACAACCTAATCCGTGAATTTTGCACCATTAACCGCGGCACAGAAAAAGAAAAATCACTCACTCGTGTTGGCTCCAACAACATGCTAATGGCCTATGTGCATATAGCACATGATTGTGAAGTAGGTGATCACACTATTATGTCAAACAACGCTTCACTAGCAGGACACGTTAGAATACATGATTGGGCAATTTTAGGTGGGTTCACCCTAGTTAAGCAATTTTGCATGATTGGTATGCACACTTACATTGGTATGGGTTGCCAGGTAAATAAAGATATTCCAGCTTACATGGTGGCTTCAGGCACGCAAACACGTGTTAGAAGTATTAATGCCGAGGGCATGAAGCGTCGTGGGTTTTCATCAAGTGCAGTTGCTTCTATCAAGCGTGCTTTTAAAGTGGTGTATCGTGAATCTCAAGGTCGCCTACTAGATCATGCCCTACAAGATCTGGAAAAATCTGAAGCTGACAGCCCTGAAGTAATGCAATTTGTAAAATGTATTCGTAGCTCAAAAGTCGGCATTATGCGTGGCCCGATTGAGGAATAAAAAAGACTCGACATTTTATGGATAAGTCTTTTCTAAAGTCAAGTAGCATTGTCACTGCCATGACTTTTTTATCTCGCATTTTAGGTTTGGTTCGAGATTATTTCATTGCTCGGTATTTTGGCGCTAATGGATTTACCGATGCTTTTTTAGTCGCCTTTAGAATTCCAAACTTCCTCAGACGTCTTTTTGGCGAAGGCGCCTTCTCCCAGGCTTTCGTGCCTATTCTGGCTGAGGCTAAAGCCAACCACAACGAAGCAGAAGTTCAAAATGTCATTAACCATATTGGCACAAAATTTCTAACTATTTTGGTCATCATTACTGTAATTGCAGTGGTGGCAGCACCTTTGATTATCGTTATGTTTGCCTGGGGTTTTTATTTTGATACCGACCCCACTAAATTTGATTTAGCATCTAGTATGCTTCAAATTACTTTCCCTTACTTATTGTTAATTTCCTTAACGGCTTTTGCCGGCAGTATTCTCAATACTTATGACAAGTTTGCTGTGCCGGCTTTCACCCCAGTTTTGCTTAATGTCTCTATGATTTTAAGTGCAGTATATTTATCCCAACACCTAGAAACACCTATCATGGCTCTAGCCTGGGGTGTGTTGATTGGCGGTATCGTGCAATTATTATTTCAAATCCCTTTCTTAATTAAAATTAGAAAACTACCACGCTTGGCACATGGCGACCACCCCAGTGTTAAAACCTTAAAAAA